>RRZT012186155.1_pt1 | contig 16310 bp, 18 predicted proteins | sample 2165551 | NCBI WGS metagenome assembly RRZT01 (sample SAMN10456910, study PRJNA506462) | wastewater metagenome | biome: wastewater; feature: sludge; material: wastewater sludge; isolation source: wastewater sludge with Escherichia coli K12::gfp cells carrying plasmid... | place: USA: Moscow, Idaho...
CGGGTGTAACAGTGTTGCAATTGAGGAAAAAATGAGCCATCAAATCACCGACATTACTGCCCGCGCTTGCGAAGTGTTGCGCACCAAGATTGCCAATGTACGCAATGGCCGCGTGTTGGGCACGCTGAAAAAGCGCGAGCTGCCATGTGTCAGCGTGTTTGCTGCTGGCCGTGCCAGCTCGGTATTTCAAACCGCACCGATGCAATACCAGCATGCCGTCACTTTGGTCACAGCCATTGCGGTGCAAGCCGTGGACGGGGCTGAAAACACGGCGCAAGAGTTACTGGGCTTGGTAGAAGGCTTGTTTTATGCCAGCCCGACTTTGCACAAAGAGCTTGCAGATGATTTGCACCCGTTGACATTGGACATCGAGGCCGATGACGGCGGTGAAGAGCCAGTGGTGTGGTATTACCAAACTTGGCGTGCAGAGTATTACGACGATGCGGGTGTGTATGTCGGTGATACGGCTTGGCACAGTGAAGCCGAAATTGTTGATTGGGACAGTCATTACACAGATTGGCAGCTTAAAAACAGCAATGAGCGCATCGATGCGCGGGATCAAAATCCAAAAGGATAGTTATGCAAAAAATTACAGTGAAGCCGCTGGGTGACTTGATTGTCATGGATCCAGCAACCAAGCAGCCGCTACCACCAAATGGGACAGCGGTGATGAAAGACAATTATTGGCGTCGTCGCATTGCTGATGGCGATGTTGAAGTGGTGGTGAGTTCAGCCAAAGGCAAGGGTGAAAAACAATGACAATTGGATTTGATAAAATTGCCAACACGCAACGTGTGCCAGGCTCTTACACCGAATTTAACAATGAATTGGCAAACAAGGGCGCAACATTAAAAGCGTTTCGTGCCTTGATTGTTGGCCAAGTGTTGGCGAATGCGACAGCAGAAATTGGCAAAATGGCACAAGTCAGTCGCAAAGAGCAGGTGACGGCTTTGGCGGGGCCTGGTTCGATGTTGGCCATCGGGGCGGCGTCTTGGTTTGTCAATTTGGGCGATCAGATTGAGACCTGGGTGTTGCCGCTTGCCGATGATGCGGCGGCGGTTGCTGCCACTGGCAGCATTAAATTCACGGGCACGGTGCAAGAAGCGGGCATTTTGAGCGTGTATGTGGCGGGTGAATTGGTGCGTGTGCCTGCGGTGTTGGATGACACTGCAGAAGCGATGGCAGAAAAATTGGTGGATGTGGTGAATGCCAAGGCATCGCTGGCGGTAACAGCAACAGTGCAAGCGGCTGTGGTGACATTGACAGCCAAAAACAAGGGCACAGTCGGCAATGAGTTGGATGTGCGCTTGAATTATTACCATCATGACGAAGCCACCCCCAAAGGCTTGGCAGTGGTCATTACGGCGATGAGTGGTGGTGCTGGCAATCCTGTTTTAGACGATGTTCTGGCGGATTTGGGTGACAAGCAATTTGACGTGATTATCAACCCCTATTTGGACAGCGCGAGTTTGATTGCGTTAGAAGAAGAAATGGAAGACCGCTGGGGGCCAATGCGCGCCATAGATGGCATGGTGTTTTCAGCCAAGTGCAGTGGGTATGCTGCTTTGTCTACTTTGGGCAACGGGCGCAACAGCCCATTTGTCTCCATTTCTGGCTTGCCGCAAAGCCCAACCCATCCATTTGCGATTGCGGCAGCAGTGGCAGGGCAGGCGGCATTTGCCGCGCAAAACGACCCTGCACGACCGTTTCAGACCTTGAAGTTGGTGGATGTGCTGGCACCGAAAGAAACCGAGCTGCTTACCGATCAAGAGCGCAATTTATTGTTGTTCAATGGTATCTCGACATTGAAAGTCAGTGCCACGGGTGATGTGCAAATCGAAATGTTGATTACCACTTACAAAACGGGCGCTTACGGCCAAGCCGATGACAGCTATTTGATGGTGAACACCATTTGGACGCTTTCTTACCTGCGTTACGATTGGGATGCTTACATTGTGAGCAAATACCCGCGCCACAAACTGGCTGACGATGGCAACAAGTTTGCCCGTGGCCAGCCCATCATGACGCCCAAGCTGATGCACGCCGAAATGGTGGCGCGTGCGACACTGTGGAGCCATGATCTGGGCTTGGTGGAAAACGTGGAGCAATTCACGGCCGACAGTTATGCAGAGCGCCACGGCAGCAATCCAAACCGTTTGGACAGCTTAATGGTGCCCGACTTGGTGAATCAGATGTGCGTGTTTGCCAACAAAATTCAATTTAAAGTGTAACCAAAGGGGGCCAGTGGCCCCCTTGCTATTTGGAGCATCAACATGGCATCACAAAAACGCCGCGCGGGCACGATTACTTTCAAAGTAGACGGTGCGCAATTGGACGCAAAAGGTAATTTTACTTACAACTTGGGCTATGAAAAGCGCGAGGCTTTGGTGGGCGCAGACCGCATCCATGGTTACAAAGCCACACAGCAAGTGCCGTTTATTGAAGGCGAATTGACCGACAGCAAAGGCATGAGCTTAAAAACCTTGGTCAATTTGGAAAACGTGACCGTGACCTTGGAATTAGCCAACGGCAAAACCGTGGTCGGTGCGGGCATGTGGTATGCGGGCGAGGGCACGGGCAATACCGAAGAAGCCAACATTGGGATTCGCTTTGAAGGCGATACCGTTTTACAAGAAATTTAAGGAAGCAACATGGAACCTGAAGAAAATGAAATCGATTTGGATGCGCCATTGGTGTTTGAGTTGAGCAAACCCATTAAATTTGGCAGCGACACCATTGAAACCCTGAATTTGCGCCCGTTTACGGCCAAAGACATGGCGGGCATCAAGCGTGATTTTGACCCTACCAGCGGCAAAATGACGGTGGACACCGATGCCACTATCAAACTGACGGCTAAATTGGTGAACATTCCGCCAGGCGTGTTGATGCAAATGACGGGCAATGATTTGTTTTTATTGGACATGCAGGTGCAAACTTTTTTGCTCTCTGGCCAATGGGCGATAGCGTTGAAGTAACGTGGGAGCAAATGCTTGCCCAGGTGGCCTATGTGTTCAAAGGCTCGTGCGGCAATGTGATGGAATTCACCTTGTCGGAACTGTGTTGGTGGTTTGAGCGGGCGCAATATGTGTTGCAAGAGTTGAACCGTGGTGATTAAGCGGCCTGTAAATGAGTTACAGGCCGCTTTGGGTTTAGCTTAAGTCAGCCAAGCGATTGAGGTTTTTACAATTCATGCTGATGATTTGGCGCAAGTCAAAAAACTCGGCGCTGTGGGTATAGCCTATGTCGGCCAGTGGGCGTTGTAAGTTGAAAAGCAACACATTCAAATCACGGAACAGCATCACCACGTTCTTGATGGATTTGGCCTCGTCTTCGTTGAGGCTTAAGTGTGGGGCTGTGGCTGGCTTTGGCAGGCTTAATGCAGATTTGTTTGGCTTGGCATCGAGCGCACCATAATTGATGTTGCCCGTTTTAAGGTGCAGCCAAGTCATGGCTTTTTCAAAGTCGGCGCGTTTTACTTGGTCGGTGGCAGCCACGCGCATGTATTGGTTAAAAGTGTAATACGCGGTTTGCGATTTGATGCCTTTTTGCTCTACCCAACGGCGGATTAAGAATTGAATCATCGCCACTTGGTCGCGGCCAATTGTGTCCGCGTAATACTGCGTGTGCCATTGCCAATGGGTGTATTCCCTCTCGGTCATTTGCGGGATTTGTTTGCTTTGTTGTTCCAACAAATCCAATACCCAGCGGCGAAATAGTTTGGCCAATTCGGTTTTGGCAAACATGGCAATAAGGTGACAGCCGCGCAAACTGAAAATGCGTGTTGTGCGTTGTAAGCCCTTGTTTTCTCCCGAGACGGTCAAATTGACCGTCTGGGTCATGTTACTTGTGAATTCATCGGAATTACGATTGAAAATCTTAGTGACAGAATCAACGGCTTTGTAACCCAAGGCCAGTGCCAAATCAGACGAGGTTATCCAAATTTGGTTGTCTTGGCGGTCAATTGGCTTAATTGTAGTTTGATTGAAAGATAAAGATTGCATGATGCAAACTCCTTAGGTTTTTAGTTAGGAGTCCACAGTTATGAGGTGGACGGGTCTCAACTACCGAACCTAAGACTCGGCTGCTGCTATTCCCCGCAAGGGGTGTTGTATTCACAGCTATCAACCCGTCATAGACAAGAAGGTGGCACACCTGTTTGAAACAGGTGTGCAAAATCCAGACGTAAAAAAACCGCCAGTCTATCGGGGTGCGGAGAGCCGCTTAGGTTTTGTAGTGCGGCCATCATAAACCGAAAGACTGGAATAAAACAAGGGCATTGCAAAAAAGATTTTAAAATCAATTTGATAAGTGACTAATACAGTTATCAAATGGATAATGTTAACTAAATTAGTCATAATCATAGCGACAGTCGTCATGAAAAGCAAACATGCGGCCTGTAAATGTTTACAGACCGCTTTCTTTTGGGCGGGATGAAGGAAACACAATGTCGAATCCAAGAAGTGAAATTCTGGTCAGTGTGCGCGATAAAGCCAGCGCAGCCCTGCGCAATATCGGCAAGCGCTTGGGTGTGTTGAATAACCCACGTTTGGGTGCAGCAATGCAGAACCTGCGTGATAAAACGTCTGCCGCCTCTGGCACTTTGGCAATGTACAGCGCAGGGGCAGTGGCAGCAGGTGCGGCCAGTGCGATGTTTGTAAAGGGTGTGCTTGAAACGGGCAGCCAGTTTGAGCGCTACCGCACCACGCTGGAGGCGATTGAGGGCAGCCAAGAAAAGGCCGCAAAAGCCATGAGCTGGGTGCAAGATTTTGCCCGTCAAACGCCTTATGAATTGAGTGAGGTGAATGAAGCATTTGTGAAAATGCGCGGCTATGGCTTGGATGCACAAAAAGGCTTGCTGAAAAACATTGGCGATACTGCGGGCATTTTGGGCAAAGACTTGATGCAAGGCGTTGAGGCCATTGGTGATGCTTTGAATGGTGAAAATGAGCGCCTGAACGAGTTTGCCAATATGAAGGCTTCAAAAGTTGGGCAATTTTATGAATACACCTATACCAATTTAAAAACAGGCTTGCAAGAAACCAAGCGAGCAGCGGCGGGCAACCGCAAAGAGATTGAAGACACCATCAGCAGCATCATGGCGCTGAATTATGGTGGTGGTATGGACAAGCTTTCAGGCACTTGGGAGGGGATGCTTTCCAATTTGGCCGATGCTTGGGAGGGGTTCAAGCTTAAGGTGGCCAATGCAGGGGTGTTTGATTACCTCAAAGGCAAGCTGTCTGGGCTGTTGGACACAATAAACAACATGGCAAACAGTGGCGAGCTGGATGCTTTGGCAGAAACCGTTGGCAAAAACTTGGTGCAAGGTTTCGAGCGGGCTTGGGAAGTGGGTAACAAATTTTACAATGCTTTCGTGAAAATCAATGATTATCTGGGTGGCTTTGAAAATACCTTGACCGTGTTAGCAGGGATATTGGCGCTACCACTGGTGGCTTCATTGGTGTCCGTGACCACGGCGCTGTGGGGCGTGGGTGCGGCGTTGATGGCCACACCTGTGGGTTGGGTGATTGCCGCAATTGCGGGCTTAATCGCGATTGGTTTGGCGCTGTATTACAACTGGGACGAATTCGCGCAGGAGTGGGCCTACATTTGGGAAGGCATCAAAGTGGTCGGCGGTGGGGCGTTTGAATTTTTAAAAACACTGTTTTTAAACTTCACCCCATTGGGCTGGATCATGCAGGCGATGGAGCCAATGTTGCCGTATTTAGACCAAGCTTGGGAAGCCATTAAAAGCTTTTTCAGTGGTGGTATAGGCCAAGTGATGGGCATTTTGTTTTCATTCACACCAATTGGTGCATTTATCAATGCTTTTGAGCCTGTTAAGGCTTATGTGTTGGGTGTGATAAATACCATTATTGGTTGGATTTCCAATTTGATTAATAAGGTGCAAACCATGGTCAATAACATTAAAACGGCTGCATCTGATATTGGAATCGGTGGCGGTGTAATGGCAATGACCAATCCAATTGGTGCAGCAATTCAAAGCATGAAAGTAGTGGGTAAGCACTTTATTGATATGAAAATATCATCAGATAAAACGACTAAAGTACAGAGCGCTACAAGCAGCAAAGGCGTTACTTTGTCGCAAAAACAAGGCGTGCACAATGCGAGGTGATGATTATGTTTGCTGATTTGTTGCGTGCCGCTTCATTTCGCAATGTGGCTTTTGCTGTTGATGCGTCTGAAAGCGAGCAAGGGCGGCGGGTGCAAGTGCACCAATACCCCGCTGCAGGTGAAGAGCGGCCAGCGTATGTGGAGGACTTGGGGCCAAATGCACTTAAATTTAATGTGACGGGTTTTATCACGGGTGCCAATTATTTTGGCCAGCGTGATGCGCTGCTGAAAGCCTTGAACCAAGGCGGCGTGGGCAAATTGGTGCATCCGTGGTTTGGCACCAAGAACGTGTTTGTGGGCACGGTGAAAGTCACCAATTCGGCCGATGAAGGCCGCATGGTGCGCTTTGATATTGAGTTTCATGAAGCGGGTTTAAACCAGTTCCCCAAAGCCGAAAAAGATCTAATTGGTTCGCTGTTGGATAAGGCCGATTTGCTCGACAACGGCATCGTGGCCATGTTCACTGAAAAGTTTAACCTGGGCGGCCTGAGTGATTTTCTAAGCAAGGTCAATGTCGATGGCATCATAGACAAGCTCAACAATTTGTCGAATTTGGGCGGGCTGCTTGACATGGCCATGCAAGCGCCATTCATGCAGAAAATTCAGCAAGTCATCGGCGCGGTCACGGATTTGGTGGCCACACCCAAGCGGCTGGCCGCGCAGGTTTTGGGCTTGTTTACCGATTTGACGGGGGCATTTAAAAACCCACTGGCAGGCATTACGGCTTTGAAAGACATGTTCAAATCCAAGCCGCTTTACAGTGCCACCAAAATCGACGACAGCCATTTGTTGCCCGATGCAATCAGGCAAGCCAAGGCCAATACCGAGGCCACAGATTTGCTGTTTGAATCGGCTGCCTTGTCGGCGGCAGCGGCCACGGCGGTGGCGCGGCCAGATGGGGTGATTTATCAGCTCAATGACTATCAACAAGACTTTGCGCCATTGAGCAGCAGCAACAGTGTGTCTGCGGTGGCGGCGCAAAGCAATGACAGTCTGTTTGGCAGCTTGGACGAGGCTTTGGTGGTGCGTGATGATTTGCTCGCGTGGGTAGATGGCTTGGCACGCACGGCCAGCGATGCGGTGTATGTATTGTTGCAAGACTTTCGTGTGGCCATCGCCATCACCATACCCGATGTGGAAGTGGATTTGCCGCGTTTGGTGACAATGCGGCCGCGCAAAGTCTTGCCTGTATTGGCTTTAGCCTATCAGTTACACGGTGACAGCAGCCGCGCGGCAGAGATTTTGCACCACAATCCTGTGGCGCATCCTGGCTTTATGCCCACCCACGATTTGAAAATTTTAGCGGATTGATATGAACAGCATTCAATTGTTGATTTCGGGTACCAAATATTCGGGCTGGACGGCGGTGTCATTGACGCGCAGCGTGGAAACCATTGCGGGCCAATTCAACATTACTTGCACCGAAAACGTGGGCGGGCAAGCGGTGAAATGGCCGATTAAGCCCGACGAAACGTGCGAAGTGCGCATTGCCGACCAAACCTTAATAGTCGGCTATGTGGACAAAGTGTCATTGGGCATTGATGCCGACATGCACGGCATTGCTGTGTCTGGTCGCGATAAAACAGGCGATTTGGTTGATTGCGCGGCGGTGCATGAGCCTGCGCAGTGGAAAGACATCACCATTTTGAAGTTGTGCCAAATTTTGTGTGCGCCGTTTGGCATTGAAGTGGTGCTGGAAACCGTGTGTGAAACACCGATTAAGGTGTTTAAGTTGGAGCCTGGTGAAAAGGCTTTTGAAGCGATAGACCGCGCTTGCAAGTTGGTAGGTGTGCTGCCCATGCAGGGCTTGGGGCGTTTGGTGCTGGCCCACATCAGTAAAAACAAGGCCAACACGGCCTTGGTATTGGGCGGCAATTTGCTGTCGATACAGGCCGATTATGACCACTCAGACCGTTACAGTGAATACATTGTATCGGGGCAGCGGGCAGGCAAAGACAGCGATCACGGCAAGCAAGCGGCGCATGTGAAGCAAACGGTTAAAGATGATGGGGTCAAGCGCTATCGACCCTATCACGAGGCTGCCGATGGGCAGGTGGATGCAGAAAAGGCCGCGCGGCAGGCTGAATGGGAAAGACAAACGCGCGCGGCCCGCTCCGCCACCTTTGATGCCACTGTGGCAGGTTGGCTGCAAGAAGACGGTAAGGTGTGGGACATCAATCAGCTTGTGCAAGTGAGTGCCGATGCGGTTGGCATCACGGGCGAGCTGCTGATTGCGGCAGTGGAATACAGCTTGGACGCTGACACGGGCGAAACCACCCAGCTGAATTTGAAGCGCCCAGATGCGTTCTTGCCCGACCCGAAAGAGGCCGAAAAAGCGCAGGAAACCAACGACAAGCAAGCCAAAGCCGAGGCGAAGCAAGCCAAGGCGGCCAAATCAGGCAAGGCAGGCAAACGCGGCAGCGCGGGCAATGCAATCAAAGAATGGGAGAAAAAATGAATCCATTTCGGATGATAGCGCGGGCGGTGTTGGGCTTAGTGGATGACAGCAGCAAAACCCAAACCGCGCAAATTGAAGCCTTTGCGGGCGATGTGCACGATGAAGTGGAGCATTTCCAGCCGCACGGCTTAACCAGCGTGCCCAAGCCTGGCAGCGAGGGCTTGGTGGTTTTTGTGGCGGGCAATCATGACCACCCGATTTTGTTGAATGTGGAAGACCGCCGCCACAGGCCGACTGATTTGGCTGAGGGTGAAACGGCGCTGTGGAATACCAGTGCGCACACTTTGGTGTTGTACCACGACCGTGCCGAATTGATTTGCCCCAAATTTGTGGTGCAGGCCGAAGAAGAAGTGTTTTTCGACACGCCAGTGGTGCGCACCAGTGGTGAAATCAAAGCCGATGGGGACATTACCGACAGCGGCGGGGCTGCATCGATGCGCGGCATGCGTGATATTTACGACAGCCATGACCATGCGGAAAACGATGCAGGTGGGCCAACCGATCCACCGAATCAGAAAATGGGGACATAAATATGATGGGTTTGATGCCGCAAGGTGAAAACAGTGATTTGGTTTTGGACAATGCCGATTGGCTTGGTTCGGCGGTGTGGATGTCTTTGTTTACAGACCGCATTGCCCAGCAAGACGATGTGATGCCAAACGGCGAGCAAGACAAGCGCGGTTGGTGGGGCGATACCTATGCTGTGCGCCCCATAGGCAGCCGATTGTGGCTGCTGGGGCGTGAAAAACAAGTGCCTGAAACCGCCAGGCGGGCTGAAGAATATGCACAAGAGGCGTTGGCTTGGGTGGTGGAAGATGGCGTGGCCAAAACGGTGACGGTAGTCGCTGAATGGGTTAATCGCGGTCAATTATTACTCAATTCTGAAATTTTAAAACACGATGGCAGTCGGCATCGTTATCAACACATTTGGAGCGAACATGCCGTGGCCACGACCTAAATTAACTGACATTGAAACCCGCATCAATTCAGACATCCGCAGTCGGCAAAGTGACGAGCGTTATCCCAAGCAGGGCGATGTGGCGCAGGTATTCGGTGCCGCCTTAGCGGGTTCTGCACACATGCTGCATGCGCACATTGAATACGGTATCAAACAAGCTTTGCCCAGCACCGCTACCGATGATTTTTTAGATGAACATGCTTGGTTTTGGCTCAGACAAAGCCGTAAGCCAGCGGCTTATGCGCAAGGCTTGATGGCATTTAACGGCATCAATGGCACGGTGTTGTTGGCTGGCAGTGAGATTGTGGCCAGCAATGGCATGGCTTATGTCACCCAAGCATCAGCAGCTGTGCAAGATGGCCGAGTGGTGGTGGCGGTCACTGCTGAAGAATCTGGGGTAGGCAGTAATTTGCCCGCTGGCACGGCTGTTACTTTGTTCACGTCTGTTTTGGGCTTGGAATTGAATGGGGTTGTCAGCACTGGCGGCATCAGTGGCGGGGTAAATGTTGAATCCGATACCGAGTTGCAATTGCGCATTGCGGCTCGCATGAAAGCGCCGCCGCATGGCGGCAGTGCCAGCGATTACGAGGCCTGGGCATTGGAAGTGGCGGGGGTAACGCGCTCTTGGGTGCGACCTAATGTAATGGGTGAAAACAGCGTGATAGTGGTTTTTGTGCGCGATAACGATGCCGACATCATTCCCAACGCGCTGGCGTGTGAGCAAGTGCAAGCACATTTGAACACGGTGCGGCCTGTAACAGTGACGGTTTATGCGGTGGCCCCTGTCCCTAAGCCTGTGCAGTACAAAATTCGTTTACGACCTGATTCCGTGGCCACTCGGGCGGCAGTTTTGCAGTCTTTGCAAAGCATGCACATTCGTGACGGTGATTTAGGCAAGACTTTGCAGTTGTCACGCGTGGTGGAAGCCATCAGTGTAGCAGTGGGTGAAGAAAGTCACGATTTGTTGTTGCCGCAGGGCAATATTGTGGTCGATGCTTTGGAGCTGCCAGTGTTTGGGGGTGTGGAATGGGTGGATTAAAGGCTGAAGACTATCTGCAGCAATTGCTGGCTTTGCTACCAAACGGCTTGGCTTGGAATAAACAAACCGCCAGTAATCTGTATTTATTTTGTGAGGGCTTGGCGCAAGAGTTTGCCAGAATTGAAGCAGACTTGGATTTGATGCTGAAAGAAGCCAAGCCCAATCGCACTTGGAATTTGCTCAAAGAATGGGAAAAAGCAGCAGGTTTGCCCGATGAGTGTGTGGTGGCCAGTGATGATCCTGTGGTGCGACGCAATCAATTGGTCAGTCGTTTGTTGATGCAGGGTGGCCAGTCTGTAGCCTATTTTGTGTCTGTTTTGGAGGGCATGGGCTACAAATCTCCCAAAATCACAGAGCCTAAGCCTGCCACAGTCAATAGTTTGTGTACCGCACAGGTGTGGGATAAGTCGTCGGTGTGGTGCTGGATAGTGTCCTTGTCTGAAGATGTGGATTTGCTGCATGCCACCACAAATAGCGCTTGCACGGCATTCTTGGGCGCTTACATGCCAAGTCCAGCGAAGTGTTTGTTAGAGCGAATTAAACCCGCACATACCTTTGTCAGTGTGCGGTATGAAAATTAAAAGGAAATGAAATGCAACGTGTGAACACACCAGGCTCGGTGCCAAATATGCATGGCCCAGGCAAAAGCGGCTTTGTCGATGGTAATCCTGTCACAGGTACAGAGCCAACCCAGCTCAGTGCAGTTTTGTTCAATGATTATCAAGAAGAAATTTGCAATGTGATTGAGCCTTTGTTTCAATTGGATGGTGCGGACAATACCCAATTGCGCCAAGCCATAGACTTGATGATAGCAAATGCAATGGCAGGGTATGACATGGATTTGCCAGCAGCCAGTATTTTGGTGGCGGGTATTGTGAAGCTCAGTAATTCATTGACCAATGATTCACAAGTGGAAGCGGCGACAGCAAATGCGGTCAAGTTATTGCAAGACAATAAGCTTGAAAAAACGGCGTTAAAAGAAGCCACAGGCACGAGCAAAACAGACACGATGACGCAAAAAGCCATTACCGATGCCATCAATGCTGCCAAGTTCCCCAAGCGTACTTATCAAGATGTGACTGCACAAAGAGCGCAAGGGGTGACTTACACCAACAATACCGGCAATGAAATTGTGGTATTGGTGGATGGTCGGACATACACGGGTACTGAAATCCAAATTTTAGTTGGCGGGGTGGTGGTTGAAAAGCCATTTGTGGCTTCATCTGCAGATTTTGGCCTTGCGGGAACGATTTCATTTATTGTGCCAACGGCGGCTACTTACCGTGTGAGCAATGTTTTAACCAATCAAATACCGTTTAAGTGGGTGGAATTGCGATGAATACTCAAGTGGTGAAACAAAAATACTATCAAAACGAGGCAGGTGATGTTTTTTGCATAGACATCATGCCCTTAAATGCTGAAAGCTGGACTGAAGAAGTGAAAACTGGTTGGCAGGAAATCAGCAAGAAAAAGGCCTTGGAGTTGTCTAATCCGCCCAAGTCTGCCGAGCAATTGGCGCAAGAAAAGCAGTTGGAGAGTGGGTTATTGCTGGCACAGGCGGCACAAAAAATCAGTGAATATCAGGATTTGCTTGAATTTGCTGCGAATGAAGAAGAAGCAAAGATTGGCAGCCAAGGCTTAGAAGCCTGGCGGCGTTATCGTGCCGAGCTGATTAAATATCAAAAAAACTTTATCAATGAATTACCCCATCAACCAGAATAGCCCGCAAATGCGGGCTTCTTTATTTGAGAGCGCAACATGCAACTTGTAAAAGCCACACCGCGCAGCGGGTACTCTGTTTTCAATCCTGAAACCGATATGTTATTGCTTGCTGTTGGTGAATGGGTGGAATTGAACAATTATTGGCGTCGTCGGTTTTTGGACAAAGAAGTGTTCATTGATGGATGGATTGATGGGGCTGACAACCCAGGTTCGGCCTTGGACAGTAAAAACTATTTCGGCATGCGAGCTTATGCCAGTATTTCTGATTTGATGCTGCAAACCGCTGCTGAGTTCGGTGAAATGGCGTGGGTAACAGACGATGCATCTGACAAAAATGGCTATTACCGTTTTGATCGCAACAAGCAATGGGTGAAGCTAGATGAGCAAAACTTTGGCGATTTGTATGATTATCTTGGTCGTGCCGAGCAGGCAAAAACCGATGCTGAAATGTATGCTGCTGCGGCTTTGGAAAATGGTGGCGCTGCCAGTATTGCGGCTGAACATGCTGGTACAGCATCCAATGCAGCAGCGCTAAGTGCAAACGCCGCATTTGGTTTCGCAACGGCCGCCAATGCTTCATCCGATGCTGCATTGGGATTTGCCAGTGCAGCAGATACGGCGGCACAAAAAGCGCAATCTGAGGTTGGGAAAATTGAGGGTTTTTCTATCACAGCCAAAACATCGGCCCAGACTGCAAATACCGCCGCTAAAGCAGCTCAGACTGCCGCAGAAGCGGCTTCAAATTTATTGAACGAAGTTGAAAATTCAAAGCAATTTGTCGCTGATGCAGTAATTAATATTGAAAACACAATCAATGACATAACGGCTCCGAAGAAGGTTTTGTCGGCCAATGTGGCTTTAAAAACAGGCAGTTATTATACAGACTGTGATGTACCAACAAATGAGCAATATCGGGTTGATGTTACTGAAACAGATACCCAAATTATTCAAACAGCAACGAAGGGTGATGGAACCGTATTCACCCGTGCATTTGAAATGGGTGCTGCTGTATTTCCAGCATTTGCAGTGAAGCTGGCTTCTGAATATTTGTTGGATGGCGACAAAAATCAGAAGCAAATTAACAGTGACCAAAAAAACCGAAACGAATATTTCAGACTATCAAGTGAAGATACGCTGCAAAGCCTGATTGACTCTTTAGATACAAGCAGCAATGTGATTAAACGTGGCGTTGTGACTTGCAAACCAATTGATGTCATTAACCTTACTTCGGCTGTAAATGTGCAAAAAATGCGCTTAGATATTGACGGTCGAAATGCTGTTTTGAAATGGGGCGGTAACTCTACAGAGGCAATGCTGCGCGTGTATGACAGCTCGTTCACAAAAATCAAAAATTTGATGCTGATTGGTAATGCTGATAATCCACCACTTGCTGCGATTTTGTTTGATAACGATAACGCAGTGCTCAAAGGATCAAATGAAAAATGCACAGTACAAGATGTGTTAATCGGCCGTCGCTATTTATCTGAAACCGACAGCGGCGGATCTATCAACACTGGAACGCCGTATGGCAAAGTTCAAAACGGTATTTTTGTGCGTGCTGGTGGTTACGGTAATAATGACGAATTTACATTCCGCAACGTGGTTGCAAACGATGCTTCTGTCGCAGGTTTCAATTTGGATGGCGACCAACACATCTGGACAAGTTTTGAAAACACATTAGCTAACGGTTGCGCTACTGGCTACAGGCTTGGCTCGAATGTCACAATGTACAACGTACAAGCAAATCGTAACAGTGTTGCAGATTTGAACGGCATACGCAATATTGATGTCAATGTATTTGGCTTATTTTCTGAGCACCCAAAACTTGTTATTAATTCACTTGCAGCATCGTTTAATGTTCGCGGCGGGAAATGGCTTAAAAATCCAACCGCAAAAGAGGCTTTGATTAAATTTAATGCCGGCGGTGTTTTGCTGTTAGAGAGTGTTATTTTTTCATCGACAGCGCCTACACTTAATTACATTGAGTACTCTGGTGGTGGCGCCAAAGATGGCGCGGTTATCATCAAGAACTGTCAATTCGCAGGCGGTGATGCGCGTGATTTTTACCGCATTCACACTGCTAATTTCGGCTCAAAAGAGCATTCGATTGACATAGCGCACAATAATTTTAAATTCAGAACTTCGGCGCCATACGCTGATGAAGAAAAGGGTGCTCAGGCAGTCAATGCAAATTCATCAAGTTTCTATACAAGCGCTGTTGCTTCAAAAATTCGACATGGCAGATTTGTGCATCATGCCGTTTCTGTCGCCACTGGTGACAATATTCAAATTCCTGTGTGCTTGGATGCTACTGCAACCCGTGTGCGGTTGATGAACCGAGGTGCATCTGTTGTGAACGTGCCGCTTTGTAATGTTCGCAGTATGGATTTGGGCGGGCATGTGATCTCAAGCAATTGGGCAGCAGCGCAAGATTTAAACTTTGAAGCCCGCGGCATTATAAAAATTGACATCCCACTTTTTGGGGTGAAAAAAGGTGATTTCATCATCCCAAGTTCAACAAATACAGGCAATGTATTGGTGTTGTACGGGTATGTTAAAGCAGACAGTGTGGCCACTGTTGTGGTTGAAACCATCAGTACAGTCGCATCCAACGCAACAGCTCAAATTGTTGGTGCTGCAAAATTTGATGAGTCAAAAGCACTTTATCATGCACAGAAATACTTTTCTGCTACGCAAGTTATCACAACCAAGGCAGTGCTGAGTTTTGATATTGATTGCGTTGGAGCACAAATTGGCTCGCACTGTCTTGTTGCTGCTTCGGAAGATGTATCCAGCTTTTTGATAACAGCAAAATGTGAGCAAGCAAATAAAATCAGGGTGTCGGTTTACAATCCTGCGGCAACAGATGGAACCTTGCCTGCAAATTTGTTTTTTAAAGTGTGCGCCATTTTTTAATTAGTAACCGATTCAAATTTAAGCAAACTATCCCCATGAGAAATCGTGGGGATTTTTTATATGAAGGGGAAGTGTGAATATTGTTTTGACAGTGGAAGAAGCGGCAATGGCTAAAGACTTAAATGTGGCTTGGATGCAGAAGTGGCCAACTTGTGAGGTAAGAAAATGAGACAAATATGTATGGTCTTTACATGTATGAATCAAGTTTTGTACAAAACCAAAACCAGCGCTTTGCAAATCTTATCAGGCCTGTGCCTGATTTTTTTTGGGATTGCGTTTGCCTTGGGTGGGGCTGAATTGTATGCCAATGCGACTTATCACCATTTTCACGCTATTCATCCCTTGTTGTTGTCTGGGGTGTTGTGTGGCGTTGGCACGTTGCAATTGGTGTTTGCGCTGCGGCTGACAGAGCGCAGCAACATAGGGTCGGGTTACACGCTGTATTTCAATGCGCTGTGTTGGTTTGGCATCAGCTCGGCCTATGCAGCAGGCTATCCTCCCCTCAATCCAGCGGTGCTGGTGACGGGGCTTTTGGGTGTGGTGTGTTTGATGACGGGGCGGGGTTTAATCGAAAAAAACGACAGAGGGCGGTGATGCATGGAAGTCTTAAAAATAATAATCGCCATTTTCACGTCGATTTTTAGCATCAACATTGTGTTGGGAATGTGTGGCGGCTGCTTGGGGGTGTTGGTGGCGCGGGAGCGTGAGCAGATGCGCACCTTAAGCCGCTTGTTGTACATGTGTGTAGGAGCTGGGTTGGCAGCGGCCGCTATCGAAAAGCTGGCCGTGGCCACGCCTTGGATTTCGTTTTTTGTCGGCTTTGTGGCGGGGGTGCTCAGTGGTGACGCTGTGCCAGCGCTAAAAGCAGCATCGCCAAGTCTGTACGAAAAACTGGAAAAGCTCTTCAATTTGAAGAAGTGATATTTTAAAACCACAAGCGGCCTGTATTGATTTACAGGCCGCTTTGCTATGGATGAATGAAAGATGCAAATATTGAAACTGGGCATGAAGTCGCACGAAATCGCCAAATACCAGGGTATTTTAGGGCTGAAGGCGGATGGTATATTTGGAAAAATCACTGAGCA
>RRZT012266447.1_pt1 | contig 16308 bp, 18 predicted proteins | sample 2165551 | NCBI WGS metagenome assembly RRZT01 (sample SAMN10456910, study PRJNA506462) | wastewater metagenome | biome: wastewater; feature: sludge; material: wastewater sludge; isolation source: wastewater sludge with Escherichia coli K12::gfp cells carrying plasmid... | place: USA: Moscow, Idaho...
CACCACCTGGTAGTAACGCTCATCGTCGCCGAAAGGAGCCAGGCAGGCGCCTACCCGTATCTTGACGTGGTAGAACATCAAGAAGGCGACGTACGCTCCGGCGACGAACAGCGACCCGCCCAACACCACCCAGCCGCCGCGTTCGGTGGCTACGTAGAGCATCATCACGAACATTCCGAAGAACAGCAGCGAGGTGCCCAGGTCGCGCTGCGAGATGAGGATCAGCAGGCTGATCGCCCAGACGCACAGGATCGGCCCTAGATCGCGAGCCCGCGGCAGGTCCAGGCCGAGGACTCGCCAGCCGGCCAGCGCAAGCACGTCACGCTTCTCCACCAGATAGGAGGCGAAGGCGATGGCCAGGAGCACCTTGGCGGCCTCGGCGGGCTGGAAGCTGTACGGGCCCACCTGGATCCAGATCTGCGCGCCGAACTTCTCCGTGCCCAGCCCGGGCACCAGCGGCAGCAGCAACAGCACCAGGCCCGCCAGGCCGAGGGTGTAGGTGTAGCCCTGCAGCGGCCGGTGATCGCGAATCACGACTGCGACTCCGATGAACATGATCACCCCGAGCACGGTCCAGATCAGCTGTGTCCGGGCACCGTCCAACGGGGGGTTGTTGATCAGGTCGATCCGATGGATCATCGCGATGCCGAGGCCGTTGAGCAGCACCACGCAGGGCAGCAGCACCGGATCGGCGTACGGGAGCCGCCAACGTACGGCGGCATGAGCGGCGATCACCGCCACCACTGATCCGATGGCCAGCACCGGGAAGCGACTGGAGAGCTCGCCGCTGACATTCAGATCGACCTGTGCGTAGGCACCCAGCACCAGCACGAGCGCGAACAGCAGCAGGAACAGCTCTGCCCCGCGCCGCTTCTTGGGGACGACCACCAGGTTGCTCATGGCTCAGCAGTCCTGTGGGGTGGCCGGGGTGGACGTCGTCTCCGACGGAGTCGGGCTGGTCGGACTCGCCGATGGGACCCTCGGGCCGATCACCGTGGGGCTGGGCGAGGTGGAACCGGTCGAGCCGTTCGGGGTTGGGATCGGCTTCGGGCTGCCGGTTGGGCCGGGTGTCGGGCTGAGCGGTGGCCGGGCGCAGCGCGCGGCCTCTCGCTTGAGCTGCTCGACGGTGGCGCGCGCGGCGTCGAGGTCGGCCACCTCGATGCCGGAGATCACCTGTGCTTGGTAGTACGGGGGCAGGCTGGCGACCGGCAGGTCCTGCACCTCGTACACCTGGGAGAGCGAGAGTCCGGGGATGCCGTCCGGTAGCCCCTGGAAGATGGCGACCTGGGTGTTGTCGGCACCGACGAAGTACTGCGTACGAGTCCAGGCATAGCCGGCACCCAGTCCGGCCGCGGTGACCAGCAGCACCGCCAGGCCGATCAGCAGCGTACGTAAACCACGTCGCTTGGCCGGGGCGCGCGGGGCATAGCGGGACTCGTCGTCGGTCTGGGGGTCGACCGCGGTGCGGGCGGCCGTGGCCGGGCCGGCGCTGCGGCGGCCTGGGTCGAGGTCGTCGTCCTGCCCCGCGCCGGGGACGCCGAGGGCGCCTTCCTCGAAGTGGGTACGCCGGGGAGCTGCCGGGATCTCGCGCTCGGCGGCGGCGCCGAGGATCAGGGCAGTCTCGGTCGCGCCATTCTCGGTTGCGCCGTTTTCGACCGGGGCCGGTCCCGCGACGGCCTCGGCGAGGACGACGGTGATGTTGTCGATCCCACCGCCGGCCAGTGCGGCCTCGACCAGCTCGGTCACCGCCTGGTCGAGGTCCGGGACGGCCATCAACGCGGCGATCTCGTGGTCGTCGACCATGCCCGATAGGCCGTCGCTGCAGAACAGCACCCGGTCTCCGGCCTGCAGCGGGACCGAGGTCAGATCGGGGTCGTTGGCCGGCTGACCGTTGAGCACCTTGAGCAGCAGGGAGCGGTGCGGATGGTACGCCGCCTCTTCGGGGGTGATCTTGCCGTCGTCGACCAGCGACTGCACCCAGCTGTGGTCGTGGGACAGCTGTTCCAGCAGTCCGTCGCGCAGCAGGTAGGCCCGACTGTCCCCGATGTGAGCCAGCGCCAGTTGGTTGCCGTCGAAGATGGCGCCGGTGACGGTGGTGCCCATCCCCTCCAGGGTGTAGTCGGCGGCCACCTGGTCGGCGATCCGCTCGTTGGCCTCGCCGATGGCGGTTTCGAGCCGTCCCAGCAGTGGGTTGCGCCCGACCGCGCCCTGCACCAGGGTCGCCGGCTGCTCAGCGGTCTGTTCGCCGAGCGGCACGATGATCGTCTGCTCGACTTCCTGGCTGGTCTCGATCTCGACCGGTTCTGCAGGCACAGTCGCAGCGGCCGGCTCGTCGGGAGCCGGCTGTTCCGGCGCCAGCAGCTCCGGCGTGTCCAGATCCTTGATCACGCCGATGGCGACCGCTGATGCCAGATCCCCGGCGGCGGCACCGCCCATGCCGTCGGCGACCACGAGCAGCTGCGGACTCGCGTACCCGGAGTCCTGGTTGTTCTTGCGGACCAGGCCGACCACGGACTGGGCCACCACGCGGAGGTGCAGGGTCACCTGCTCATACCTCCAGCTTCAGGACTGTCTTGCCGATTCGGATGGAGTCCACCAGGGAAACGCTGGTGGGAGCGGTGATCCGCTGGCCGTTGACATAGGTGCCGTTGGTCGAGCCGAGGTCCTCGACATACGGGCCGGCATCGGCGGCGACCAACCGAGCGTGTCGGGTGGAGACGTAGTCGTCATCGAGGATCAGTTGGCAGTCCGCGCCGCGGCCGATCAGCACGACACCGTCGCTCAGACTCGCGGAGAGCCCGGTCTGCGGACCTTGCACGATGGTCAGTTTGTGGGGTTCGCCCTTCTTGCCCCGCCGCGACTTCTTGGCGCGCGCGGGCTCCTCCAGCGGCTGCGGCTCGTCGGCCGGACCGGGCTGGGGGACCGTGTGGCCGAACAGGTCGCTACGAATGACCGACACGACGGAGAGGATGAACAGCCACAGCAGTGCCAGGTACAAGACCTTGATGGCGGTGACGGCGAGCTCGGACATGGGCCGCCTCCCTCAGCGCCCCGCGGGCGCGTGCACCAGCATCCGGGTGGAGCCGATCTCGATCCGGGTGCCTTCGACCAGAGGGGCGCGCTGCACCTTCTGACCGTTGACCGTGATGCCGTTGGTGGAGCCCAGGTCGACGATCTCGGCTGAGTGGGTGCTGGGATGGACCGTCACCTCGGCATGCAGCGGGGAGATGCCGGGGTCGTTGATGCGCACATCCGCGTCCGTGCCGCGGCCGATCACGAAGCCGGGCGGGGTGAGCGGGTGCCGCATGCCGTTGACCTCGAGCACCAGCTGCTGCTGAGACTGGCCATAGCCGTACGGGCTGTCCGACGCGCTTTCCGCTGATCTGCCGGAGTGGGCCGACCCGGCGGAGAAGGCCGACGGTCCCGACTGTGCGGACGGGGCTGAGGCGGCTGAGCCTGCGGATGGAGCAGACCAGGGCGACGGGGCTGCGCTGCCTACCGGGCCGGCATGACTGCCGGCGCTCGGGGAGGTCCCGAGCCGAGACGAGCTCACCCGCCCTGCGGTCGTACCCGCGACCGCCTCCGACTCGACGGTGAAGCGGCCGGTCGGCAGGGAGGACTGCTCCTCGAAGTGGATCCGGATGGGTCCGTTGAACACGTACCCCATCTCCCGCGCGTGGGACTTCAGTTCGCCGGCGAGCTCGGCGATCAGGGTCTTCGAGTACGGCGTGAGTTTGGCGTAGTCGTGCTCGGACAGCCCGATGCGGAACTCGTTGGGCACCAGCCGCTTGTCGCGCGACATGAGCTTGGCCTCGGCGTCCAGCTCCTTTTGCAGCCGGGCGGCGATCTCGACCGGCTGGACGTCACCCTTGAAGGCGCGGGCGAAGACGCCGTTGACGGCACTCTCGACCTTCTTCTCGAACTTGCCGAAGATGCTCACGTCGTCCTCCTCCCTAGTCCGGCACGGTGGATCAGCCTAGATCGTATCCACCAGAATCGGGGGAACCCTGTCCATGCCAGCCGAGCGGGGCACGGTTCGATCACAACACTGTGGTCGTCCTTGGCCAGGGACAGGGGCTGAGGTCTCTGCCTGATAACGAATGACGATTCGATCCTCCTCGCCACGGCGTGCTAGCCTTTCCCGGCGGTTGTCCCAGGTGGGGTGACTGACGCGCGAGTGGCGGAACGGCAGACGCGCTGGCTTCAGGTGCCAGTGTCCGCAAGGACGTGGGGGTTCAAATCCCCCCTCGCGCACAGCAGAGCGGTTCGGGGAACTGGACCGCGTTTCTTCACAAACTCCAATGGCGGCCTGACCAGGGGTTTTGTCAGTTCTGGGCCGTACGTTGGAGTGGTGGTGACTGGAAAGCACGTGGCGACATGACACGTGAGTCCCCCCTCGATTCCGGCGTCAGTGCGGCCGGTGTTGATGATCTTGTCCGGCTGGGTCAGCGGATCGCCGCAGTCCGGAAGCAGCGCGGCTGGACCCAAAGCGACCTGAGTGAAGCTGCCGGCATCAGCCGGGTCACAGTGTCGAAGATCGAGCGCGGTACCACCGACGTCGGCTACGTACGGCTCGTCCGGTTAGCGCGGGCGCTTGAGGTCTCAACGTCGGTGTTCGTGGACTGATCCCCGCGACGGCGTGGACAGCCGACCGAGTTGTGGCCGGGCGCCAGCCGGACCCTCGAATGGGCCGCGAGGCGCGGCTCATCGCACCGTTGTCACGCCGGCCATCGCGCTGCCGATACTCCAGATGGAGACACATTCACTGCGAGAAAGGCCGCTCATGCTCAAGGTATACGACGTCAACTGGCGCCTCATCTGGTCGAGCGACGAGTCGAGTAATCCCGAGTTCGGTGTCGATTGGCTCAAGGGTCAAGGTGTGGCGGTCGCGGAGCTGGTGCCCTGGCCTACTTCCCAGGTGCCAGGGGGCCGCGACAACTTTCCATCGAACGGCGTCCTCCACAGCTATCGCGTCTCCGTCTACGACCGCGGCGGGTACTTCATCGTTGTGGGTAACGAGATGACGTAGCAACTCACCGAACCCTGAGCAACCAGAGCTGCGACCCGAGCCGCTGCCCCGGGCTATACCCGATCCCTGCCCCGACGAGACCAGCCACGTCGACCGCTGCCCGGTTCACCACCCCTTACTCCGCCAGCCTCGGTGGGCCGCTGGACGGTGTGTGACGCTAGTAACACAGCCGCCGCTTCGCCGAACTCCCACCTACGCTGGAGTGCCGCGACCTGAAGGTAGGCCCGATGCGCCAGCTGCTGCGACGAGTCACACTGATGCCGGCCGCTTTGCTGGTCGCCACGGTCGGGCTGCTCACGGCCCAGACTGCCCCGGCACACGCCAACGCCTGCGGGCCCACCTCTTTAGTCGACGGAATCGCCGTCGAACGCTGGCCTGATCGCGCCCGGATGAAGATCGTCGTCTCACCGTCCGTGGACGGCCGGGTGGCACCGTGGGGCACAAACGAGGTGTGGCGCGCAATCCAGGCCTGCGTTCCCGGGCTGACCGGGGAGGTCGCCGATTCCATTTACTGGCAGCTCGATTGCCACGTCTTGGGCGCCAGCATCGGCAGCGGCAGCGACGGCGTGTCCAAGGGGGCCATTAATGGCCCGGAGTTCGCGACCGGCCAGAGCTGGGACCTGGAGACGTGGCAGCCGGTGATGGGCCGCGACCTGGTCCGCTACCAGCGCACCGCTTGCGAGAGCGCGGACGACAAAGAACTTCCCGCTGGTCAGTGGCAGGTGTACTTCGGAGTCGATCCGATCGACAAGTCCGATCAGGACCTAGCCCGACTCCGGGAGGAGGCCGAGCAACGACGGGCAGCCAAAGCGGCCACGGCGGCAACTGACGCGTCGACCGGCGTCGTCTCCCGGACCGGCGGCGAGGGACTGTTTGCCCATACCGACCAGTGGCTCCTCGACAAGGCCACTCTGCTCGAAGAGGGAACGAGCGTCACCCTGCTGTGCCAGACCACCGGGCCCAACGTCGTCGACTACGCCTCCAGTGACCTGTGGGACAAAGTCCGACTCGCCGACGGCCGTGAACTGGTCGTCAGCGACCTGTTCATCGATCACCACGGAAACTTCGTACCGCCCTGCTAGTCGGACGCCGACGGCCTTCGCATCACCCTTGGGCACGGCCCCGCTGACCCAATGACGACCGACCCCCTCCGGGAACCTCAGACTGGACGCACACCCTTGGGCTCGGGCCGAGCCCGCCGTCCGTCAACAGACCCACCCTTTCCGCAGCCACGGCTCACGCCGGTTCGGCGCCGTTTTTCCTCAGTGCGGGCTGTCTTGGCGTGTCCGGTTATTGGGTGAGAAGGAGCTTGGGCCGCGGATCCCCCTGGCCGAGAAGCTCGTCGATGCGGCGTGCAGGCCATCGCAGTTGCTGGGCCAGCGCGACGCGGCTGTGGCCCAACGATCCGGCCACCCGCACCGCCTCGATGAGCATCTGAGGACGCTCGCCGGCGTAAGCGTGCACGGGGTCGGGCCGTCGAAGCTCTTTGGTGCTGGCCAACTTGATGTAGGCGCGGCGCATCGTCGCGTCGGAGACGACTCGCAACTCCGACATCCGACGCACCAGCGAGGCCACCTCCACACCCCAGTCACGCGACAACCGGTCGAGTGCGGCAAGGTCCATCCGTTCGGGTAGCAGGGATCGCATCTCCGCCGCGGGCGTCAGCAACTCGGCGGCGAACGCGTCGGCCTCCTTCTCCCGGGTGTGCACAAGCGTGGTCTCCGTGGACTGGTCCGGGTCGTCATCGGAATGCAGCAGCAGGTGCGCAAGCTCATGCGCGCTAGAGAACCGGTGATCGAAGACGTTCTGGGATCGGCGTTGGGTGGTGACGACGATCGGCCGGCCTGCGACGACCGCCGAGAAGGCGTCGACCCGTTCGATGTAGTCGAGGTCAGCATGGACCACGACCACACCGTTCACTTCGGCTGTAGCGACGAAGTGCCGGAATGGCCCATGCTGCTGCCCCCAGTGCACGCGCACCATCCGCGCGGCCTCCCGCGGCGAAGTGCCCGCCGGCACGACCGGCAGGTTCGGCTCGGGCAGGTGCACGTAGTGCTCCAGGGCGCAGGTCAGCTCCCACACCTGCTCGACGGTGGCGAGCGACCGCGCCCGGTCCGAGGCACGCATGGAGCGCAGGGAGCGGAAGTGGGCGTCGGCGGTATCGAGCCGCTTGTGCGGCCGCCCGGCGGCGAAGAAGGCCGCATCGACGTGCAATGACCGTGCTAGGTCGGCGACGTTTTCAGGCCGCGGTGTTGCGACGTTGGATTCCCACTGGCCGACCGCCTGGGCACTGACCCCGACCCGGTCGGCGAGATCGCGCTTCGTCAGGCCGGCGAGCACGCGTGCCTGGGTGAGCCTGGCCGGTAGGAACGCCGAGGATAAGGCGCCGAGCGCGACCCCCGCACGCTTCTGATCGAGCGAGCCACTCCCGGCTTCTCTGGCGGTGTCCGACTGGACGGACTGGTCGGTGAAGAGCGTGAGCTGCGGCCTGTCCGCGCCCAGCCCGCTCTGTCCCGGCTTGTCCTGACCCGGTCCTGTCCCGTTTCGTCTACCCCCGAGTCGGTTCCGGTCAGCCATCGGAGGTGGGCTGCTCGGGGCGGACCCTCGGGCTGACCGGCGGCCGGGGCGGCTGGCCCGAGTCGAAGGACGAGCCTCCGATGTCGGCCGGGCCCGCCCCGGACGTGCCGTCCCAGAGCAGCTCCGGCTCCCAGACGAGCATGCCGTCGGCGTTCAGCGAGGCCGGACCCCACTCGATGCTGTCGACCTGATGCGAGCTGGACGTCATGGCGACGATGACCACGTGCAGGTGTTCCCCTGCCGCGAGCAGCTCGGCCAGCGGGTCGGTCATCTCAGGGTCGGCGGGATGGTCACGGACCAGGTCGTCGCCCTCCACTGTGAATAGCGGCAGCTCATCTGACTCGCGTCGGACGCGCCACAAGCCGTCGCGGCTAACCGATCCGCCGAACTGGACGTTCTCTGGCCTCGCGCCGCCCGGCGGCCGCCACGGGAAGTACAAGGTGCCATCGATCACCGGGACCTGGTAGCCGGCGTGGCCGACTTTGCGCACGTCCACGTCGTCGCGCCGCATCAGCAGACCGCCGCGGAGACGGTCCGGCAGGTCAGCGAAGATCTGACCGTACACACGCTGGTGCCGGCTGCCGGAACGGTTCTGGCTGTCGGCGTACGCCGCGTGGATCTCCAGCATTACCTCGACGATCTGCTGGCCGAGGTCGCCCTCTTCGACTGGCTCCTCCGACTCTACGACAACAGCGGTAGTAGTCGTCATCACGTTCCTTTCGTTGATGGCGTCGAATCTATCTCATCGCTTTATATTTGCGCACGCAACGCGCAGTGCCGAGTCGGGATCGGGATCGACGACCCTATGTGGGCCGCGGAGACCGAGCAGCTCGCCGACTGGCTACTCCGGGTATTGCATCGAGCCGGGCAACGGCTTACACAGCATTGAACCCAGCCGGCCCCGGACGTCCTCACGGTGAGGCTTGTGGTTCGACCGCGTGGGGTTGTTAGTGACGCCGCTTGCTCATCATCGAGGGCGAGGCCGCCCCGGTTGCCGGGGTGCGGGTGTGCCGTGTGGCGGGTTGTCGCGTCGCTCGGGGACCGTCGGGGAAGGCCTCGTCGGAGGCGCCGGCTCCGGCCTTGGTTGCTGCGCGGGTGCACCGCCCCCGGTAACAGCCCGGGTCGGGCTGGGACGATCAGGCGGCTGGGGGAGGCTCGGTGCGATCGGCCGCCGAGGTTTCGGATCCGCCGGCGCCTTGGCCTGTTCCTTCATACGAGTCCTATCTCATCCACAATGCGAGCACCCAGAACACGACCTCGGCCGCGATGGCGACGAGAGCAATCCGTAGACACCACCACAAGCAGTCCAGCTTCTTCGAGTTGGAGTCGGTATCTACCTGCATATACCAGGCCAGGCTCCGTCTCATCTCGTCGATTGGGGCCGGCGGGTCGGCTTCGACGTAGTCGCCGAGCAGGCGTCGAACGTCGATTCCCCAGCGCCACTGATACGGCCAGACGATGGAGATGGCGGCGACGAGGACGACGAACAGGCACGCGAAGGCCAGCAGCACCCAGTGGGTCGACGGTGGCCGATCCTGGTCGGACAGCGCAGCCGCTCCGAAGAACGAACTCACCAAGGACGCAGCTGCGACAAGAGTGCCAGCACGGGCTCGGAGGTTGTCGAGCGCGGCCTGCTGCTGCGTCAGCCCGCGATGCGCTTGGGCAAGAACAAGTTCGAGCCTCGGATCGGCTGTGTCGTCGGCTGAAGGCTCACGCGCTCGCGTACGTCTGTGTCGACGGGTGGACGTGCCGCGCAGCCGCCGGCGACGTGGCTGCGCGGAAGGTGCGTGATTGCGATCTGGCACAGGTCATCCAGCCGATGATCGACGCTTGCGGCGGGCACGGTCAGCGATCAGCGCGCCGCCCGACACGCTCATCCGCCACTGCGCCATCTGGACGCTCACGCCGTACTGCTGGGCCAGATCCACAGTTGGCACGCCCCGCATAGCGCTGCGTTGGGCGATCTGCGGTGGGATCAGCAGCGCCCCAGCTAGCTCAGCGGCTTCGTTCTCCTGCGTCTTGCCCCAGCCGGAGCAGCGGCCGTCGGGAGTCGTCCAGGAGAGCGTCACCACATGCTCAGCTACTACATGGGCGGCCTCGTGAGCGAGGTCTGACCGAATGCGCGGGTCTTCGTGGGAGTCGTTGTAGACGACGACTTGACCGGTGCCGTTCGGAAGCAGTGCGGCGGACCATCTCGCCGACCCGGCGCCGAGGAAGCGACCGACCGCCTCATCCTCGGTCTGGAGAGCGCTGAGCTTCACGATCGGTACGCCGTACTGCTCACTCCACGCTTCCGGGTCGAACGGTTGAGTGGCCACGAGGCCGATCTCCGCGCGCACATCGGCGGCGAGACGGTGCAGCGCGGCCTTCGAGGTCATGGCCGGTCCTTCGGCCTGACTTCGCGGATGTGCCGGATCGTGGCTGTGAAGACGGACTCCAGGTACTGCTTGTCGGCGTCGTCGAGATCGTGGCGGCCACGGAGCAGTGCAGTGATCGCGGTCTGCAGCTCGGTTTCCGTTTCCGTCTTGGTCGGCTCGCCGAGGAACTCGTCCATCGTCATGCCCAACCAGGCGGTGATCTTGGCGAACGCAGGCAGATCCGGCTGTTGCCCGTTCTTCAATCGCGACAGCAGTGACGGGCTGACGCCGATCTTGGCGGCCGCCTGACGCCAGGAGCCGCCAGTGCTGTCGATCCGTTGCTCCAGGACTTTGACCAGTCTGGAGACGTCGACGGTCGGGGCGGGGGAGTTCACAACCACAGTGTATCGGAACTGCGACACTGTTGCGGAGGCGAGCCACCGCTGTTACTGTATCGGCACAATGTTGCACTGAAGAAACTAGGAGTAGTCATGGCCAAGAACACTGGCAAGGGGCATCGGATCGGGGCCGTCAAGAACCGGTCTCAGACGTTCAACCCGTCAACAAGACTGTTCACCAAACGGGGCGGTGACGGTCGGTTCGCAGACACCAAGACCTCCGGCGGCCCGTTCAAGGGGGTCCGCAAGGAGAAATAGAACGGGCGCGCAGTCGAGACGTGTCTAGAACCGGAGGGCTGCCGACAGGCCAGCGAACGCTTCGTCCAAGAGCGTGCGTAGGCAGTCGTCGGCAGCCTGAGGTGAGGCCGACTGGCAGGCACGAAGCTGGGTAAGCGTCCATCGATAGGTCCGCCAAGACACCTTCGCTGACGCTTGCACACCGCGTCCGGAGCAGACCTCGCCCAGGTGCAGCCGCACCGGTAGGCCGGAGATGGCGGATCCGGGAATCTCCAGCTCCCACGCATCGTCCCCGACCGGGAACCGGATGACCCAGTGGTCACCGCCTACCTCATACGCGCAGGTACCGTTCGATACCTGCTGCACAGGACACGTAAGGGCGGAAGCGAGTGTCATCGCTGAACCTCGACGAGGTTGAGACTGTTGAGGACGTTGGCGGCGTCCGCAACACGATCAGCCCGTAGCGTCCAGCCGTAGTCTTTTGCGAGGTCTGCGACGGTGTCGGGGGTGACTGGGCTCCCTTGCTCCCGGGCGATGTAGTAGGTCTTCGCGGCAGCCGCCAGGGTGGTCTGATCGAGTGAGCCGATGACTGCAACCAACTGCTTCACAAGCTCATCCACGACACCGACCTCAGTTGGGTACTTGCCCTTGAGCTGTTGAACTCGTTGTTTCCCGTCGCTGGAGACCTTGTACTGGTACCTGGTGATCGGGAAGCCTCGATTGTTTACTCCGATGGTGCTGCTGTCTTCCTCGACGAGCGTAGCCATCACGAGTGCTTCGGTGTCCTGTTCGACAGCCGCAGAGTACGGGCCGTAGTAGTAGGCGGAGTGGCCCAGGTCGACGCCCAGCGCGATGGCTGCGAAGAAGGTGGTCTTCTGCAGGGAGGTTCGCCCGAAGTCCGGTCGGCCCGAGGCGGCGTCGATCACGGCGAGCACCAGGTCGCGGGCTTGCATGGTCGTAGGGGTGTCGTCGCTCATCTCAAATCACCTGCCCTGCCAGACCGATCTTCGCGATCTCCTGTCGTGCGCTTTGCATGACAGTATCCGAGGAGACACTGACATTTGGCTGCGACGTGCTGCTGGAGCCAACGTAGACCGCAACGTGACGTCTGGACCGGATCGACTCGTCCCTGAACACCTCCGAGACCTCAGTGAACTTGTCGTTCACCCGGGTGCCATCATGGCCGGTGATGGGTATCTCCTTGTCGGTGACTCGGGAATCGTCTTTCGATGACAGCGGGTTCTGCAGGTCCTCCCAATGCAATGCCACCCACAAGGGATCCACGCCAGCAGCCTCCGCCACGGCTGCCTCAACATCCTTCTGCATCGCATCCAGGACGCTTGCAGTCGGCTGCATAGCGAACCCAGCCGCCACGCGGTCCACCTGCCCCAATAAGTCGTCGAGCGCTACGACACCCACCCGCTTGAACAGCCTCCGTTCACGGAGCGCGCGCATCAGGTCACCACCTCCACCGTCAGAATCGCACAGAGTATCGATTACTCGTCGATCGTCCCATAGTAGGTACTCTTCGACGAAATCCCCATCGATCGGTTCCGGTTCGAACACCGAACGCGGCAGCACCCCGTCTTGGACGCCCAGCAGCATTGCCCGCATCAGCATCTGGTCGGTTGCGAGCCGAGTCTTGTGGCCATAGACCTGTCGGTGCATGTGGTAGCGAGCGAGGAGCATCTCCTCCAGGGCGAATACGCCATCTGGGTGGTATGCGAGGTAGTCACCGTCGGTTCGGGTCACCAACCTCGCAGACTCGACCAGTTTGTCCAGGTCGTAGCGGCCGTAGTTCACGCCGCAGAAGTGGCTGTCACGGAGGAGGTAGTCCAGCTTGTCGATGTCGGCCGGGCCGGCAACGATGTCACGGTCGACCGATCTCCTACTTCCGTGGCCTTCGCCCGCCAGCAGATCGGCGGCCCAGTCGCACAACTCGGCGCCAAGACCGCCCCGCACCTGTTCGTCGTGCCGCAAGATCGCGGCGGAGATCGACTCATGAACGTGCTCCTTGCCGGTTAGCTTCTCGAACACGAACTCGCTGACGTGGCTGAACGGCCCATGCCCGATGTCGTGTGCTAAAGCTGCGGCTCGGATGCGGCGCACACGGTCTGCGTGCATCTTGTCGGGACTGAGGATCGCCAACCGCGCGGCCAGACGACCTGCAACATGGCAGGCACCGACGCAGTGCTCGAACCGTGAGTGCCGTGCTCCCGGGTAGACCAGATGCGTCATTGCGAGCTGCTGAACGCCACGCAGCCGCTGAAACGGCCGACTGTCGACCACCTTCCACTCATCCGGGCTAAGAGAGATCAACCCATGGACGGGATCACGAACTTCGCAACTGGTCAAATTCTGTTCACTTCCGTTCGATTTGCCCACGCATGTTACAGAAGCATCAGGACGGCGCGCTGCGCGGAGATCGCTGGCGCTCGTCAATTCCGGGTCAATCCCAAAGCTCGCTACTGCTTGGCCGCCCGCAGGACGGGGTCGCCAAGCGGATGAGTGGCCGAATCGAAGAACAGCAGTGTGTGACGCGGGAACTTGGCGTGCATGTCAGCCTTCAGCTGGACAATCTGCTCAGTCGACTGCCCATCAACGCATACTGATATCGCGATCCTTCGGCTCGCGCCAGCGGCAAGTGCTTCAACGATGTGGGTGTCCGACGCGGATAGTGCCGAGCCAAAGACCACAGTGTCCTTCGTGTCGTCGAAGAGTTTCCGGGTGACGATCGAGAGGTACTCCGAAGTCTGTATCGCCCGGAGCTTGTCGACCGATGTGCCTTCACTCACGAACAGAGGCTGCCGGTCAGTTGTCGCGTCGTACCCGTTCGCCACCTGCTCCAGGATGTTGATCCCCTGGTGCTGCCACTTGCCCACCGTCCCAGTCGACCTGCTACGCCACAGATGCAGGCCACCGTGCAGGTAGTAGATGCCGGTCCACCCTGGCCACAAGTCTGAGTGCCGGTCGAAGGTGCCCCCCAACCCCCACATCAGATCCGCGGTCTTCGCGTTGTGACGGTCTTCCACGTGCATGCGAGCCCAGTACAAGATCAGGTCGTAATTGGTGGTGAAGACGCTCTCATAGGTGCACAGGTGCATGCCGATCGCGTTTTTGGTGATGTCAGGAAGGTCGTTCCAGGTGATGTGGACTTGCTGGACGGCCAGGAAGAGCTGGTCTCGAATCGTTGTGTAGAGCGGGTCGATCCAACTGGCATCCTTGTCGGCCGCTTCCGTGATCGCGCGCGCCTCAGCTAGGCGCCGCATCGCCTCCTCGAAGTTGGTGCTGTCGATCGCGGTGAAGATCGCCTTCGCGCTTTCCGGCAGCGGTGTCTGACGGAACAGCGAGCTGTAGTTGAACGACGGCCAGATGTTGATGCTGAGGCCGTTGCCTACCAGCAGTGTCTTGAACGTGTCCGCAGCTGAGATCGACGGCCAGGGTTGGACATCGGGCGTGATCACCATGGTGTCGAGTCTCGATTCCTCTGTCTGCGATGGGGTTGGGTTGCAGTTGCCGCCGTCGGCTCCTGGCCAGGTGTTCGGACCGTGATCGGTGCATCATCATGCTCGGGGCTCTCCGTCGGCGTCTCGCGGCACTGTCGGCTCATCGCCACCATGGCTCGCTAAGGCAGATTGGCGCCGTCCCGACTGGATCAGATGGGTGACGGACGCGTCGGACAATCACGAGCATGATCACGACGGTGATCGTCGATGACCCCACCTTCCCAAGGGTCAGTCCCAGGGTGCCGTGTAGCGCCTGAGCCGCCCCGAACGCCAGTCCCAGAAACAGTGCTGAGTCGATCAGCGACGACGCGAGATTGCTAGCGATCGCGGCCGTCGCATATCCACTCGCCCTGATGCGACGGTAGACCAGCAGGTCGACGGTCTCGGCGACGACGAACGTGACGACCGAGGCGACTGCTAGCCCGGGGGACGCAGCGATCATCGTCACCGGTGCGCTGACGATGATGATCACGAGAACGGCGGCAGAGCCGAGACGTTCGTGGATGACGTCGCGCAGCGCGAACAGAGCACCTGCGAACACCACTCCTGACGGTGCGGACAGCCCGAACCCGACCGGTATCGTCCGCGGCGCATCCGGTCCATGATCGACACCCAGATGGGTGATCGCCCAGTTGGAGGCGACAATGCAGGCCAGGAAGGTCGCAATCCACGCCATATCAACACCGGTGCCGTGTCTCCGCATCATCGGAGCCGATCGAGTTGCTGCAGCACTTCCTGCCGTTTCACGCAGCCGGGGCAAGCCCCGCAGGGAAAGTTGGCGCGATGGCACGAATGGGTCCAGCCGAGCACAGCGTCGGTGACACCCGAGGTTGTGATCAGCTCGGCGCTGGACATGCCCGCGGCTGGTGCTTCGACGCGAAGGTGGCCCTCTTGGACGGCCAGCAGATCGTCGATCCGGGTGAGGAAGTCCCGGGTGCCGTCAGCGTGACGGGCACCGTCGGAAGCGACAGTGCCGATGATCACGACCTCGAAGCCGCGTTGCACTGCCCACGCCGCAGCGAGCGTGATCAGCAGCTGATTCCGGAATGGCCACCACTCCGGTGACACGTCGACAGGTAGTCCGTCGGCTGCCTCTGCACTCATCAACCCGGCACCGACCTGCCCGGCCGGGACAGCAAGCGAGGTGAACGGCAGTCCAAGATCAACGGCAACCTGCGCAGCCGCACGCAACTCAGCCTCCGCGGGGATCTGGCCGTAGTCGACGTGCACGCAATGCTCGGGCCTGACCATGGCGGCGACAGCAGTGCTGTCGAGACCCCCGGACAGCAGCAGGACACGGTTCACGTGCTGGCCGCTCGACGCATGGCCGCCCAGGCGGCGCTGTAGACGGCGCTGGCAAGGTCGGAGACAACGCGGCTGCCGGTGCCGCGGATCATCGTCCACCCATGATCATCGACGCTGTCGGCGAACCCGATCACTGGGATCCCTTCGCGGGTAGCCCATCCGACCTCGAACACTGTTCCCGGGTCTGCACCATCCAGCAGAGCCAGCACACTGTGGCAGCCTGCGAGTCCGTCGAGGTCGGCGACGGCGACCTCGTCCCCGCCGCGACCGACATCATGCAACGGTGAGAACACCTCGACCCCAATCTGTAGCAGCGCGTGCCGTACGACATGGATCAGGGTGCGTTGGGCGAGATCGAAGAACGGACCGGCCAGGTACACGCGCGGCCATTGCCCTGTGGGGTACGGCAGCGGATCGTCCAGACAATGGAGAGACTGCGTCACCTGCGGTGACCCGGCGAGTGAGTGCGCGGCCGCCACCTTGGAGCCGAACCGGGCCGCGGTGGCCGGGTCGGCGTCGTTGAGTGCCCAGGCGTGGGCGAAGCCGGCGCTGAACGCGTCACCAGACCCGAGGGGCTCGACCAGGTCGGTGGCATGCGCGCCAAAAGCCTCAACTCCGTCGGCGGACGCGATCAGGCCACCGACAGCACCTTGCTTCACCACCACCACATTCGCGGGAGCTGCGAGCAGGGCTTGGGCGGCGGCCGTGAGGTCATGTTCGCCGGGGATCCGGCGGGCCTCGTGTTCGTTCAGCACGATCGCTGTGCGGCCCGCCGAGCAGCGCTGGAGCAGGTCAGCGACGGACGCATGTTGCGGATCGATTACCAACACTGACGCGTCCGCAGACCACTGCGTTTCCACCATGCCGAAACCGAGCGCCGCGCTGTCAGCAGCATGCAA
>RRZT012191887.1_pt1 | contig 16300 bp, 13 predicted proteins | sample 2165551 | NCBI WGS metagenome assembly RRZT01 (sample SAMN10456910, study PRJNA506462) | wastewater metagenome | biome: wastewater; feature: sludge; material: wastewater sludge; isolation source: wastewater sludge with Escherichia coli K12::gfp cells carrying plasmid... | place: USA: Moscow, Idaho...
ATTAGCACGAAGACGTAAAAAACAGTCTGAGCAATGGTTTTAAGTTTGTTATGCATCATAGTCTTTCTAGGGGGGCTGTTGTTTGTTTTTGAGCTCTTTCATCAACTGAAAGAAGTGTGATCTAAGTGATGAACATAAATAATGGTTTTTATGTTTCAGGATGACGGAGTGTCCTTGGGCATCCGTCAAGTGTTTGAGCGTGACGCGATTGCGGGGGTTTTTTATGAGGTCGTTTTTAGTGCGCTTGCGTCACTTGTTTTATCCAGGCAAATAATTCGTCTAGATCGTAGTCGCCACTGTGCGGTACGTCCCATGCCAAGGCAAAATCGACGTTATGGCCGGTGTTTTGCAATTTAGCGGTTAGTAACGAAGCAATTGCCAATGAAGTGTCACGGTCGGTGGTGCCTACGCGGATGCGCCAGTGTTTTGGACTGGTCGTTTGGTTAATGTAGTTCATCGGGTTCATCATGGCCACCGCGTGCGGATCGGCCCGGGTGGCACCTGTTATGGTGCTATGTGTTTGGCTAAAATCGGTGAAGTGTTGTTTATCAATTTTTTCTGAGCCAAACAATTGGTTTTCGCCTGTACTTAAATCCACTTCATCAAAGGCCGGTGGTGTTTTTTGCCGGCCCGCTGCTTGGGCGTAGCCTAAAAAGTCCATTGCACTCACTTTGCCGTTGGCTATCGTGAGCCATTTGCGATCAGATAGGTCTTTGCCTGCGTCCAGTTGTTTTTGCGCTGAGCGGATAAGAAAGCCCTCTACGTATTGCTTGAAGCTACCATTGCCTTCTTCGTCGAGGCTCAGCAGGCGGCCGGATTCGTCTTTGAGGTTGAGGCTATTAACGTAAGGTGCAAATAGCGGCTTGAGCGCATGAGAGAGCTTGATTTGCTCCGGCGTCAGGGTGCCGGAGACCAATTTGCGCTCCACTTTGTAGTCGAGCATGCGGATGTCTATTTTTTGATAATCGTTGATGCCGTTGAATTGCCACTCATATGCAGCATCGGCTTGATCCAGAATGCTGATGGGACAATAGGCCGAGACGGCAAAGATGTCATCCGGAGCGTCGGCTGCACCCAGTGCCTTGAGTTGCTGGACGTAATCTTTGTTGTTGCCTGTGGCGCCCAGTAGTACTGAAAGTGCACCGCCTGCACTGGTGCCGTTGGAGATGATCTTGTTTGCATCGCCGGGCATGCGCTTGTCGTTAGCGCGTAGGTAGCGTACGGCAGCTTTCAAATCAACAATGGCGGCAGGTGCTTTGCCGGTTGCGGAGGTGCGTCCACGGGCCCCGGGCGAGGCCACCACGTAGCCTTGAGCAAGCGCCATTTGCATGGCGTCCGCCTTGGGTTGGCTGCCGGGTTCGGGCGGTGGCCCAAATCGGCGAGCCCCGGGTTTGCCTGCTTCACTAGGCATGTAGCCACCGATTTGGTTTGGGAAAAAAATAGGTGCAGTCTGTGCCGTCCATTTATCGATTGTTTGGCCGTGAAAATAGGCTTCTGGAATGTAGATATTGATCGTTTGGTATTTTGGTTCGACGGGATGGCGCACGTACACAATGCCTTCATAGGCTCGATAGCTTACCAATTGACCGTTAACTTCAGCAGATTGGAGGGTGTATGTTTGTTTGCTGAAATCAAGAGAGTAAGTTTGGTGCTTCATGTCCCGGGTGGATTCAGATATGTCTTGGGCGGCGCAGGCTAACATGCTGACGCTAAGAAGGTTGACACAGAGCAGGTTGCGAAAAAGAGTGTGGATAGTCATGGGAATACCTTTTACAGAAGATACAAAGGAGAATAGTGGTAAGCAATTTTGCAAAAAATATGCAAAAAATATGCAAAATCAGTGCATGAGGTATCAGGTGGTGCGTTCTACCCATTCGTACTTGTAGCCTAGCCCATAGATGGAATGAATAAATGCCACATTGGGCTTGCGTTCTTCAAGTTTGCGCCGTAGTTTTTTGATGTGGCTGTCGATGGTCCGATCTACTACTTCGTGTTGGTTGGGGTACATGGCGGTTATAAGTTGATCGCGGCTGAAAATGCGCCCCGGCTGCGTGGCTAGAAGATGGAGCAAACGCAATTCCAGCACGGTCAATTCCAGACTTTCACCGTCTAAAGAGGCGAGTCCTGTAGCCAAATCTATCACCAGTCCATGTGTATTTGCCTGTCTCAGGCTACGGCGTAGTACTGCACGCACGCGCGCTACTACCTCGCGTGGGCTGAAAGGCTTGCATACGTAATCATCTGCGCCTGCTTCTAAACCAAGCAGACGGTCTATTTCCTCGACACGAGCGGTGACCATAATAATGGCCGGCGATCTAGCGCCGTGCTGTTGACGCAAATCTCGGCAAATACTCAGGCCATCGCGCCCCGGCAGCATTAAATCGAGTAGGACTAAATCGGCATGATGCTCTTTGAACCATTGCTCGACGGCATCGCCACGACGTAACCAATGCACGGTATATTCCGCTCGCACTAAATAGTCACGAAGCACGCTGGCAATTTTGTCTTCGTCTTCTACGATAAGAATGCAGGCTTTATGCATCATGCGCCTCCGGCACGAGCGGTAGATAAATATGCCAGCACAATCCGCCGAGGATGCTATGAGATGCCCGCATGCGTCCTTGGTGCCCGTGGATGATGGCACAAGCAATGGAGAGCCCCAGCCCGGAGCCCCCCTCTGAGCGTGCGCGTGAGCTTTCAGCGCGATACAGTCGATCCGTTAAATGGGCAAGCGCTTCTTCGGCGACGCCCGGCGCACTGTCTTCCCAAATCAGACAAGCTTCATTGCCTTGCTTGATCAGAGAGACGCGCAATTGCGCCGGGAAATGTGTGTAGCGTAGTGTGTTTTGCATCAGATTGGATAGCACCTGCATCATGCGATCTTGATCTATGCGGACTTGTAGCCCATGCCGGAGGGATTCATCCAACTGGATTTCTGGCGGTAAGCTTATACGCACATCACGTAGATACTGTGCCAGCCATTCGCCTAAATCCAGCTTCTCTAGGTGATAGTCGAGTGCTCCCATATCCGCTAAAGACAAAGTTCGCAAATCATTGACCAGACGAGTTAAGCGGCCTACCTCTTGCAATAGGGAAGCAATATTGCCGGCATCTGGTACGCGTATGCCGTCTTGCAAGGCTTCGATTTCCGCTTGCAAGGTGGCTAGGGGCGTGCGTAGCTCATGGGCAATATCAGCCATCCAACGCTGACGGGACTGTTTGGCCGCCTCCAAAGAAGCCGCCATATGATTAAAACTCGTACCCAACTGGGCAATTTCATCGTGACCATTCGTGTGGATGCGGACGCTGTAATCACCCTGCGCCACTGCGCGAGCGCCAGCGTCAAGAGGGGCTAGTTTGGATGCCAGCCAGCGTGCAATTAAGGCTGCACTAATTGCTACGGCCATTAATAGCGCAAGAGCGATTAGGGCGTACTGCTGCTTTTGCCGTTGTGCAACTGTTTGATCCAGCTCGGCTACCAGATCGTGTCGTGGTGTACGGCCAAGGTAGCCTACTATTTGGCCGTTACTAAAAATCGGGGTTAACCAGGTGCCGCTTTTATTACCTTGCCCGGTGACGACGGAGTGATCTGCATTCAGCAGAAATAACCGGTCTTCAATCCAAAGAGGCTTACCAAGATGAGTACCCCGGGGATTTTCTGGCAATTTGTGCGGCGGAACAGCGGATATTCCCAATGTCTCGTGTAGCAATGCGCTTAGCGCATCGGTATTGTTGCTCATCCATTGCCAATTGCCTCTGGCGGTGTATTCATCGCCCAAACGTTGTACCAGTGGCGCTAAGCGTTGATCGTCCACCCGATTGAGGTACTCGAACAAGTTGCGCTCAAAACTCCAGCTGAAAATTGCGTAAGCCAGTACGATTAAAAGCACGTTGGCCGCTGCAATCAACAAAAAAAGCCTGGCACGTAAGTTATCCATACGCCTCCAATAACTACGGGCTAGCGGTGCTTTACGGAATGTTGATGCGTTATGCGTATTCATGGTGCGTAGCAAGTGAGAACCATTCCGCGATAAGAAGAAATTGAATTTTCGCTCTTTATATCAATACAGACAACGATGAAAAAGATCCAAATTGCAATTCATGCAATAGAAGCATGCAAGGCTAAAACTTCCATATTGTTTGCAATATTTACCTTTATTCTTGTGGCCCGCTCGTTATCATTAATGAACGACTAGATTTGCTGATTGCATGGAGAAGATCATGAAAGTTTCACGCGAATGGGCCACGCCTTTGACTATTGGTTTATTCATTTTGATGGCAGTTACCGGGATTTTGATGTTTTTTCATCTCGACTCCAGATTAAATAAGCTTGCCCATGAATGGTTAGGTTGGTTATTTGTTGTGGGTGTTGTTGCACATGCCGCCGCCAATTGGACTGGGGTTAAGTACCATTTTTTAATGGGAAGCACCGGTCGTTTTATTGTTGCAGCTTGCTTTATTTTATTGGCCGGTTCATTTTTCTCTTTGCCCCGCAGTGGTAACGAAGGCCTGTCGCCCAGTATACTGGCGCTCAAGGCCGTGACGAAAGCGCCTATGACGCAAGTCGCCGCGTTGGCGGGCAAGCCGGTGGAGCAAGTTCTGCTGGATCTATCCAAAGTCGGCATTCATGTGTCCAGCCCCGATGCAAATTTACAAACAGTCTTACAGGGCGATCGAGGGCTCGAAGCCAAGGCTATGCGCGCTATTTTTAGCTCACGTTCTTGAATATTTTTTCTCAGAAAATTTTGTTAGCCTACTTGAGGGGTGTGGCGTCATGTTATGACGTGTAGTTTGCGATTGGTGAATCTTGTAGAGACTTTGCGAGCTATCGCATTTCCTCCCGATTCCCGGGGTTTTAATTGATTGAAGATACTTTTAATCAATGAAATAGCTCACGAGTATTTTCATTGTTTTATGGTTGCCATCAAGTTAAATATCCGCAAACGTCAATTCGTTTGTGAAAACGATATGTTGTTGATGGCTCTTATGCTTAGAAAATAGCCGCCGTAGTTAATATTTCAAAATCGCTGGCGTGCCGAAGTAAGCGTGTAATGCGAGGAGTAGTTTTCGTCGGGCGGGGAGTTTTGTTTTTTGCTTGAGTACTAAAAAACCGTCGGCTTTAATTTCTTGCAGCAGAGTTCGGTAGATAGCGGCCATCATCAACCCCGGGCGTTGGGCTTTTTTATCTTCTATTGGAAGGGTTTTGAGCGCTTGTGTGTAGAAGCGTTCTGCGCGTTCAGTTTGAAACTGCATCAGCGCAGCAAAATGGCTGCTTTGTTGATAGTCGAAGATGGATTGGGCGGGAACGTGAAAGCGCTCTAGGTCTTCAATGGGTAAATACAGGCGGCCGCGCCGGGCGTCTTCGCCAACGTCGCGGATGATGTTCGTGAGCTGGAAGGCGATGCCAAGGTCGTGTGCGTACTTTAGTGTTTCGCGTTTTGTGTAGCCAAAGATTTCGGCAGATAAAAGTCCAACGACGCTGGCAACGCGGTAGCAGTAAAGTTGAAGCTCCGAGAAGGTGGCGTAGCGTGCGTGGGTGAGGTCCATCTGCATGCCGTCAATGATTTCTTCAAAATAAGCTTGTTGAAGATTGAAGCCGGGCAAAATGTCGACCAAGGCTTGGCCAACGGGGTGTGTTGGTCGGCCATCAAAAGTGCGGGCAATTTCTTCGCGCCACCAGTTGATTTTGGCTTGTGCCAGTTCGGTTGTACTCGGTTCGTCTACGGCGTCGTCCACTTCCCGGCAAAAGGCGTAGAGCACAGTCATGGCGTTTCGCTTGGCCGGTGAAAGTACGCGAAAGCTGGCAGTGAAGCTGGAGCCACTGGCTGCCATTTTGGATTGGCAATATTGGAGCGGTGTCATGGTTTGGGTGAATTTGTGAGTGCCCGCCAGCCGATGCAAAGCCAATCGCGTTTTTCTAGGGTGGGGCGATTTTGAAAGATGTTGTAATGGGCTGATTCTATTTTTTCTAGAATGCGTAGCCCGCCTTGGACGACGAGTCGCAATTCCCAGCCCACGCGCCCCGGCAGGACCCGGGCTAAGGGGGCACCTTCTTGCATCATGGTGCGCGCGCGGGTGACTTGAAAGCTCATGAGCGCTTGCCAAGGGGCATCGCATTTTTCTTGGGCAATGTGGGTTTCTTCTATGCCGAAGCGCTCTAAGTCTTCTTTGGGAAGATAGATGCGGTTTTTTTGCCAGTCGATGGCAACGTCTTGCCAAAAGTTGATGAGTTGGAGACTGGTGCAGATTTTGTCTGATAGGGAGCAGTTTTCCGGGGTGGCCGCGTGGTAAAGGTGCAACAAAAGCCGGCCGACAGGATTCGCTGAACGGCGGCAATAATCTAAGAGTTCAGGGAAATTTGCGTAGCGATTTTTGTCGATATCTTGTGTAAAAGCATCGAGTAAATCTTTTAATAGACCAAGGGGTAGTTCGTGCTGTTTAACGGCATGGGCCAGACGCGTAAAAATGGGATCCGGGGAAATTTTGTGCTGCGCAATATCTTCTAAGGCCTCGTAATAGCGTTTTAGCTTGTCGTGGCGCGTTTGTGGGGGATCGTTGCCTTCATCGGCTATGTCATCGGCGCTTCTTGCAAAAGCATAAATGGCTTCTACCGGTTCGCGCAGAGGCGCGGGCATGAGAACAGACGCAACAGGAAAATTTTCGTAGTGATCAACAGGCATGGGCTTAAGTATAACCGAGGGGGATGGGGGCGGCGTTTGGATATTGGATGTGTTTTATGGCTTTGAAGTTTTTTGGATGCTTTTTTGCTTTAGCGGCTTGACAAAGCCGCTCTAGAGTAGTGCAGTGTAGGTATCAGAATTTAACTTTAGGGATTTTGCGATGTAACTTTTTTGGGTGTTTATTAACTTTAAGGAGTGCATATGAGTAAGTACGGAAAACACGGTCCTATTGCACGTGAGGCAATGGCTTTTATACTGGCGGGGGGACGTGGCTCGCGGTTAATGGAGCTTACGGACAATCGTGCTAAGCCGGCCGTTTATTTTGGGGGAAAATCGCGCATTATTGACTTTGCGCTCTCTAACGCACTCAATTCTGGGGTGCGTCGGATTGCCGTGGCCACGCAGTATTGCGCTCAAAGTTTGATTCGTCATCTTCAGCAGGGCTGGAACTTTTTGCGGGTTGAGCGTAACGAAAGTATGGACATTTTGCCCGCCAGCCAAAATATGAACGATAACGTGGAGCAGTGGTATTTGGGGACGGCCGATGCGGTCTACCAAAACTTAACCACGATTTTGCATTATCGGCCTAAGTACATGATTATTCTGGCGGGTGATCATATCTATAAGATGGACTATGAGCTGATGCTTCAGGAGCATGTGCAGACTGGAGCGGATGTAACGATTGGCTGTTTGGAAGTGAGTAAGCAAGAGGCAAAAGGTTTTGGTGTGATGGCGGTTAATGAGCAGGACCGGATCACCATGTTCGTAGAAAAACCGGCAGATCCGCCCACAATGCCCGGTTCGACAGACCATTGCCTAGCTTCAATGGGGATTTATGTATTTGAAACAAAATTGATGGAAGAGGTTTTGCGCGCAGATGCGGAAGACGCCACTTCGTCTCACGATTTTGGGAAAGATATTATTCCCAAGCTGGTTGAGCGTGGTTATGCACATGCCCATCGTTTTACCACATCATGTGTGCGTTCAGATCCAGAACAGGATCAGGTGTACTGGCGCGATGTAGGTACTTTAGATGCCTATTGGCAGACAAATGTTGATTTAACCGATGTCGTCCCGGCCCTGGATTTGTACGACCGCAACTGGCCGATTTGGACCTATGGTGAAGTTGTTCCTCCCGCTAAGTTTGTGCATGACAACGAAGGGCGGCGTGGGCAAGCCATTACATCCTTGATTTCAGGTGGATGCATTATTTCGGGCTCTATGTTGCGTAGAACTTTGTTATCTACGGGCGTGCGGGTTAATTCTTATGGCACCTTGGAAGAGGCAGTGATCATGCCTTACGTGACCATTGGGCGCCATGCCAAGCTTTCTCGCGTCATCATTGACCGGGGGGTTGAAATACCGGAAGGCCTGGTGGTTGGGGAAGATCCTGAATACGATGCCAAGCATTTTCGCCGGACGGATAACGGCGTGTGTTTGATTACTCGGAAAATGATTGCCAACTTGGAGAAAAATTCATGAGCACACTAAAAGTTCTTTCTGTTAGTTCAGAGCTGTACCCGCTGGTTAAAACAGGGGGCTTGGCTGATGTTGTCGGTGCTTTACCGAAGGCTTTAGCAAACTACAATGTAAAAGTTCGCACGCTTGTGCCGGGCTATCCTGCAATTTGTGAGTCACTGAGCCAAGTAAAAGTGCTCCATACCAAGGAATTATTCGGCGTCCCCGCCCGTTTGTTGTCTGGTACTGCAAAGGGTTTAGATTTATTGGTACTCGACGCCCCCAGTCTCTTTGACCGCCCGGGCAACCCTTATTTAGGGGAAGATGGAAAAGATTGGTTTGATAATCCTATACGGTTTGCGGCGCTTTCTTATGTTGCAGCAGAAATTGGGGGGGGCTTATTGAAGGATTACCAGCCAGACGTATTACACGCTCATGACTGGCAGACGGCCTTAACGCCCGTCTATGTACGGTATAAAGGCTATCCCGTTAAAACCGTATTAACGGTACATAACATGGCTTATCAGGGGCATTTCGACGCTGCGGTTTTTCAGCATCTGAATTTGCCAAGCGAGGCTTTTCATATAGATGGCGTAGAGTATTACGGTGGTGTTGGGTATCTGAAAGGCGGTTTAAATAATGCAGATGCCATCACGACTGTAAGCCCAAGCTATGTAGATGAAATTTGCACCCCGGAAGGCGGTATGGGGTTAGATGGTGTTTTGCGTGCGAGAAAGCACCTGATGCGGGGTATCGTCAATGGGGTGGATACTGCTCAGTGGAATCCAAAAGCGGATGAAGCGCTGGTGCAATGTTATGACGCCCGGTCTTTGGCAAAAAGAATGGCAAATAAACGGGCTATTGAAGCGCGAATGGGTCTCAATGTTGGTGATGGGCCGTTGTATTGCGTGATTAGCCGACTGGTCTGGCAAAAGGGCATCGATATTCTGCTGGAGGCTTTAGGCACTTTGGTGGAAAGTGGTGCACGTTTAGCGGTGTTGGGTTCCGGGGAAGCTGTCTTGGAGCGACAACTTTTGGAAGCTGCTGAACGTTACCCCGGCAAGGTTGGCGTTGTGCTAGGTTATGATGAGTCTTTGTCGCACTTGCTGCAAGGCGGGAGTGATGCAATTTTAATTCCTTCGCGATTTGAACCTTGCGGCTTAACCCAGCTTTATGGCTTGCGTTATGGCTGCGTGCCGCTGGTTGCTCGTACTGGAGGCTTGGCTGACACAATTGTGGACGCCAACGATGCGGCATTGGCAGCCGGTGTAGCAACGGGCGTCATGTATGCGCCAGATTCTGCTCATGCATTGCGCAATGCCTTGGTACGCACAGCCGCGCTTTATGCAGACCGCAAACTCTGGCAAACCATGCAAAAGGCCGGCATGAAGACCGATGTTTCATGGGAGCGCAGCGCCCAACAATATGCACAGCTTTATCAATCTTTAGTGAGTGTTGAAATATGATTCAGACCATTAGCACCCGCCCCTTTGAGGGGCAAAAGCCAGGCACTTCTGGCTTAAGGAAACGTGTGCCAGTTTTTCAGCAAAAGCATTATTTAGAAAACTTTGTACAGTCCATTTTTGATGTACTGGAAGGTTTTCAAGGTAAAACCTTAGTCATTGGCGGGGACGGGCGTTATTACAATGCCGAAGCCGTGCAAACGGTGATTCGCATGGCCGCAGCCAATGGCTTTGGGCGTGTGCTGGTAGGCCGGGCCGGGCTGTTATCTACGCCGGCCGCTTCAAATATCATCCGGCAATACAAGGCTTTTGGTGGCATTATTCTTTCAGCAAGCCATAACCCCGGCGGCCCGGAGGGGGACTTTGGCATCAAGTACAACGCAGAAAATGGCGGCCCCGCTCCGGAGAAAATCACGGATGCCATTTATCAGCGTACACTTGCGATTCAAGCCTATAAAACGGTGGATACGCCAGCAGTTGATCTTAGCAAATTGGGCATGCAAACCGTGGCTGGTATGCAAGTGGAGGTGATCGATCCCGTTGCCGATTATGCGCAATTGATGGCCCGGTTGTTTGATTTTGGTGCGATTTCAGACTTGTTTAAATCCGGCTTTCGCATGCGTTTTGACGCTATGCACGCCGTCACAGGTCCTTATGCCAAGCATATTTTAGAAAATGTTTTGGGGGCAGCGCCGGGCACTGTGGTGAATGGCGTTCCGTTGCCGGATTTTGGCGGCCACCATCCAGACCCGAATCTTGTGCACGCAAAAGCGCTGTACGATCTTATGATGTCGAAAGATGCCCCGGATTTTGGTGCGGCTTCTGATGGCGATGGCGATCGGAATCTGATTATTGGTAAAGGTATTTTCGTGACACCTTCCGACTCGCTGGCCGTGTTGGCTGCTAATGCAGATCTGGCACCTGCGTACTTAAAAGGTTTGGCCGGGATTGCGCGTTCTATGCCAACCAGTGCCGCTGCTGACCGCGTAGCCGCTCGGCTAGGTATTCCTAGTTTTGAAACGCCAACGGGTTGGAAGTTTTTTGGTAATCTGCTCGACGCTGGCAAAGCAACCATTTGTGGGGAAGAAAGCGCTGGTACAGGCTCAGACCACGTGCGGGAAAAAGACGGGCTTTGGGCCGTATTGCTTTGGTTGAATATTTTGGCCAAACGCCGGGAAAGCGTGAAAGAGATTGTGCAGGCTCACTGGAAAATCTATGGTAGAAATTACTATGCTCGCCATGATTTTGAGGAGGTTGCATTGGAGGGTGCTAATCGTCTCATTGAAAAACTCCGGGCTTCTCTACCAAGTTTAGTGGGGACACAGGGCATCGAAAAAGCGGATGACTTTTTTTATCACGACCCCATTGATGGCTCTGACTCTGCCAAACAAGGCATCCGGATTTTATTCAAAGATGGCTCTCGTATTGTCTATAGATTGTCAGGCACGGGCACAGCCGGGGCTACATTAAGGGTTTATATAGAACGCTACGAGGCAGATTCATCCAAGCACCAGATGGAAACGCAAACGGCGCTGTCAGACTTAATTGTTTTGGCTAATAAGCTGGCTGATATTGAAGGTTTTACAGGCCGCACCAAGCCTTCCGTGATTACGTAAACCGTGTAACAGCTTCAAAATAAAATCTGTAAGATATTTTTGCAGCAACGCCGCGCCGTCAGAAAGCTGTTTTAGCGAGTATGGCGGCGCGGCGTTATCTTTTTGAGACCGGTGATTTATTTTCTTCTAAAGAAGATCAGTGCTTTGATTTTTAAGGAACTTATGAAGTTGGTTAGTTTTTAGCAGTTTTGGAAATATTCCCAGATTTTGATTTGATATTTGGCGGGGATGAAATTTGAACGAAACTGTTTTAATGTAGTTTTAGTTTAATTTTGGGTAGAAAATGCATTTTTTAGTGAATGTTTTTTATGTAACTCATTGTTTTTATTTTGTTATTTAAATTGTAATTAAAGTTTTCTATGCGAGACGGGAGTAATTTAATTGTAAAAAATAAGCAAACTCAGATAACGTGCTGCCGTGTGAATACCTTAAGGAGGCTTCTATGATTGAGAGTGCTCAAGTAGGTGGGGTACATGAGAAATTACCGTTACCGAGGTTGTTTTCATTGGGGTTGCAGCATGTGTTGGTGATGTATGCCGGGGCCGTGGCGGTACCGCTTATTGTGGGGAGGGCTTTAGCACTTTCACCAGAGCAGGTCGCGATGCTTATTAGTGCGGATTTGTTTGTTTGTGGCGTCGCAACATTAATTCAGTCTTGGGGTATGACAAGTTGGTTTGGTATTCGTTTGCCGGTGATGATGGGGGTCACCTTTGCGGCGGTGGGACCAATGGTCGCCATTGCGAAGGACCATCAAGGTGCGGCAGGGGCGCAGCTTTTATTTGGGGCCATTATTGCAGCAGGTTTTATTAGTATTCTGATGGCGCCTTTAATGAGCCGTCTGTTGCGTTTTTTTCCGCCGGTGGTGACCGGCTCAGTGATTGCGGTGATTGGTATTTCATTAATGCGTGTCGGGATTAACTGGATTTTTGGCAATCCGGTTGGTTCAACAGCGCCTTCTGTGGTTAATCCTGAGCACTCGGCTTGGCTTAGTAATGCTTCGGCAGTTAGCCCACCTCCTGCCGGGCTGGCACTGCTTCCAACAGTGCCTAATCCAAAGTACGCACAGCTCGGCAACATGGGCATTGCCGCCATGGTGCTTTGCGTCATTTTAATGGTTAGTCGTTTTGGTAAGGGATTTTGGTCTAATATTTCTGTGTTGATTGGTATATTGTTCGGCTCGGTTGTAACCGTATTTACCGGGCAGATGACTTTTGAGAAAGTAGCAAAAGCAGACTCGTTTGCATTTGTTTTTCCATTTCAGTTCGGTATGCCGGTTTTCGATCCTATTTTGATTCTCACCATGGTGCTGGTGATGTTGGTGGTGATGATTGAGTCGACCGGTATGTTTTTGGCTTTGGGGGAGATGGTTGGCGAACCCACTTGCCAAAAACAGCTCACCCGGGGGTTGCGCACCGATGGTTTGGGTACTCTAATTGGCGGGATATTTAACACCTTTCCTTACACCAGTTTTTCTCAAAACGTGGGGTTGGTTGCCGTAACCGGCGTACGTAGCCGTTATGTGTGCGTGATGGCTGGCGGAATTTTGCTGTTGCTTGGCTTGTTGCCCAAACTTGCGGCGTTGGTTGAGAGTGTGCCAACCATTGTGTTAGGCGGGGCCGGGCTGGTGATGTTTGGCATGGTCGCTGCAACGGGTATTCGTATTTTGGCAACAGTAGATTTTACGAATAATCGTGGCAATGGTTTGATTGTGGCGATTTCTATTGGCGTGGGGATGATTCCTCTTGTTGCACCAAATTTCCGCCAATGGTTGCCTCACGGTATTCATCCGTTAGTGGAGTCTGGTATTTTGTTGGCTTCTATTACTGCCGTGATTTTAAATGTCTTTTTCAACGGGGTTCGTGATAATCATGAAGATCAAATTGCTGCGGCACAGGCAGCGGATTATCACTAAGCTGTTAGTTTGAATGAGTAGTTTTAAGGGGCGATAAAATCGCCCCTTTATTTTTTTGAGTAAGTTTTCAATAGCAACAAGGTATTTTATAAAGATTTAATTTCTAAATTAAAGGTGTGCGTACGAGATGCAATCTGGTATCTTTTGCCCCTATTTTGTTGTGCCTTCTAAAGGCGTTGCGGTAATGAATGATATTTGTGTGAAAAGAGGAATGCATGACGGATTGGATTAATCAGCTCAGTGGCTATATTTGGGGGCCTCTGCTCATTTATTTGTGTTTGGGTGCAGGGCTTTATTTTTCCATTCGTACGAGGTTTGTGCAGGTCAGAGGGTTTAAAGAGATGCTGCGCTTGATGCGTAGTGGAGAGGCGACGGATGCTGGCGTTTCACCTTTTCAGGCATTAGCCATGTCTTTATCTGGTCGAGTTGGTACAGGCAATATCGCCGGGGTTGCTACTGCTATAGCTATGGGTGGGCCGGGGGCTGTCTTTTGGATGTGGGCTGTCGCATTTTTAGGCGCCTCCACGGCCTTTATTGAGTCTACTTTGGCTCAAATTTATAAAGAAAAAGATGAGCAAGGTTTTTATCGTGGTGGCCCGGCTTATTACATTGAAACGGCAATGGGGGCAAAATGGTACGCTTGGATTTTTGCTGTTGTAACCGTTTTTTCATGTGGATTTTTATTGCTGGGTGTTCAGGCAAATGGTATTTCAAGCTCCATGAAAATTGCTTGGGGGATTGCGCCAGAGGTCAGTGCCTGCATTATCGTTTTATTGCTTGGTTTTTTGATTTTTGGCGGAGTGCGCCGCATTGCCTCATTTGCTGAAAAAGTCGTTCCCTTTATGGCCGCTGCCTATATTCTGATTGCCGGGGTGGTGTTGGCACTGAATATCGGACAAATTCCCGGCATGGTGCTTCTTATTTTTAAATCTGCTTTTGGATTGGAAGCCGGCTATGGTGCGGTTTTGGGACTAGCTGTGCAGTGGGGGGTAAAGCGCGGTATTTATTCTAATGAGGCGGGGCAAGGCACAGGGCCTCATCCGGCAGCCGCCGCCGCTGTGGGTCATCCAGCAGAGCAAGGATATGTCCAAGCATTTTCAGTTTATGTTGATACGCTCTTAGTTTGTTCTGCGACAGCGTTTATGTTGCTTTCAACCGGCATGTACAACGTCAAAAATCCTGCGGGCGGTTTTTTGCGTGAACGGCTGTATGACGTGGAGCCGGGCGCTGGCTATACGCAGGCCGCGTTAGAATCTTTATTTCCAGGTTTTGGTGCTTCCTTGGTAGCAGCGTCTTTATTCTTTTTTGCCTTCACAACAATCGTTGCTTATTACTACATGGCGGAAACGAATGTGAAGTATATTAATCGGAATAAACATCGCCCTTGGTTATCTGTGGTGCTTAAAATGTTAGCCTTGTTAGCAGTAACTTATGGTGCAGTGAGAACCCCCGGTGCAGCTTGGGACTTGGGGGATGTGGGCGTTGGTTTGATGGCATGGTTGAATATTATCGCTATTCTCATCATTCAAAAACCAGCACTCATTGCACTAGATGACTATGAGGCTCAACTGAAGGCCGGACAAACGCCTTATTTTGACCCGGTTAAATTAGGCATTAAAAATGCGCATTATTGGTCAGATAGATTAGATTCAAGTAAGTAGTTATTCAAAAAACATTTTTTATCTTAAAACTGAATAGCAGTGAATGCTTTTTTAAAGCACTTATTACTACATGAAACTAAACGCGACTTGCTATGCGGCAATTTCAACACCTTTTATATTGGCGTTAAGTGTACTTTTTGCTTTTTATGAACTTCCGGCCCGTGCAGTTATCCATTGCATTTTTGCTGCGGCTGTTTTACCTCTTATATTTTCAGCTATGTTGCATTTTGTGCCTGTGCTCACGCGAACGCGTGGTTCACACAAGGGTTGGATCATCGTAGTGGTCGGACTTCAGCTGGCAGGACTTGGTGTAACTGGTATTTTGGCTGGATTTTTACCGTGGTACGGGTTGGCAATGATTGCGCTTTATGTATTAACTGCTTTATTAGCGCTATTGATTTGGACCTGGACACAAATGAAAAAAATGTTAGGACGTCCGCATCCTTGTCTTTATTGGTATTTAGCCGCACAAAGCGCAGCCTGTTTGGCATTTTTAAGTATTTTCTTGATGCAATTTGAATTGTTTGCAACACTAAGGTTGAAATTTTTGCATGCTCATTTAAATACGTTAGGCTGGATTGGCTTAAGTATCATGGGGACCTGGCCAGTACTTTTAGCAACGGTTCTAAATGTTCCTTTGCAGAATATGCTTATGAAAGGGCTTAAAAAAGGATTATTTTTAGGAGTATTAACTCTTATATTGTTAGTGTGCACTTCCTTTGTAGAAAAAATGCTCTGGAGTAAAGCTATAAGTTTTGTTTGTATTGCAATCATGTTAGTTGGTGTAACTGTTTGGATAATTGGTGGCTTTGCCATGCTACAAAATGTCTTGAGTCAGCGAAAGGTATTTGGATTTTCATTAATTTTAAGCATGCTAATTTTTGAAGTTTTTTTAATTTATAGCGCTGCGCACGTATTCGGCAATTTTCCTGCTATCGATTTGGCCATTATGTTGGTATTTTTAGCACTTCCTCCACTGATGATGATTGCTTTAAGTTTTTTATTACCCGTTTGGTTTTTCCCGGGATCTCAGCTTGCTGCTAGAGTACAGATGGAAAGTGCATTAAATAAATTCGCTTTAATCAGAGTTTTTTTGTACGTTATTGGTGTTGTTTTGCAATTTCAAGAAACAAGTCGTATTTTGGGATTGAGCTTAATGTTATTAGTAATTTTCTATTTTAGTCTTCAAATGCTAACAGGCCTTTTGAGAGCTTTAAAATGGAAACCGCTTGCTTAAATTCATTAGCACATACTTATGCTTGCAATAGGTTGCTATTTTTATGACTATTTCCAAAATTCTCAACATGAATTTATAGAGGAAATTTTGCTGGGGTTGTAAGCCGGAACCCCAGAAATTTCCGTCACCCAAGATTAAGCCCCGCCACGTGAGCATCGAGGTCGATCATCTTGCCATCGCTCTGGAAGGTGTAATGCCCGTTCAGCAGGATGTGCCGCCATGCCGCTGGCGATATCTGGGTGATGAGCGCGAGTACCTTGGCATTGGCGCTCG
>RRZT012611776.1_pt1 | contig 16300 bp, 16 predicted proteins | sample 2165551 | NCBI WGS metagenome assembly RRZT01 (sample SAMN10456910, study PRJNA506462) | wastewater metagenome | biome: wastewater; feature: sludge; material: wastewater sludge; isolation source: wastewater sludge with Escherichia coli K12::gfp cells carrying plasmid... | place: USA: Moscow, Idaho...
CGGAGGAGGCGCGGCGCGGCGTCGTCGTCGTCGCCTCGGCCGCCCCGGGCCGCTGCGCGCCGGCGGACCCGATCGCCGGCGAGGCCGCGACGATGGCCATGGACGGGCTGACCACCGACTTCACCACCGAGCTGCTGGGGAAGGTTCGGGCGCTGACACCGGACGCGCTGACCCAGGCGTACCGCGAGGTCGTCGACGGGTCTTGGACCGTGGTCGTCGTCGGCGACGCCGAGTCGCTCGTCGGGGGCCTGACCGGGCTGGGCCGCGGGGACGTCAGCGTCGTCGAGGCCTGACCGACGCCTCGAGCGGGGCAGGTCGCGGACTCGCCGGTCAGTGGGCCGGGTCGGTCCCGCAGCCGTGGGCGAGCGTCGTGCGCCACAGCCCACCACTGCCGGTGGCGACATACATCCGGTCCTGTATGACGCCCAGCGCCGTCGGTGCGCCGCCCTGCGGTCCGGGGCTGACCGTCGCCGCGTCATGGTCCAGCTCGACGACATCGGCCCCGCCGGGTGTAGGGAGCACGAGCCACGCGCGGGCACCGCAGACCACGGGGGCAAGAAGGTGGTCGCCGTCGCCGACCGTGCGGCCGGCCAGGTCGACCGTCCGCGAGCCAGAGGCGTCCAGCCACCACGCCCGGACGGCCGTTCCGGACCGGCCGAGCACCAGGCACGCGGCCGCATCGCAGCCGACCCGCTCGGCGCGGGCGCCCTCGGCCTGGGGGAGCCCAACCGCGGTCCACGGACCCCGAGCCGAGCCGGCGGTCCATGCCGCCGCGGTCACGAAGATCCCCCCGTCGAGTGCAGTGACCGAGCCGACCGCGACGACCAGTGTCGACGTGGCGGCGACCGCCTCGGCCTGGCGGAGCCGCGTGGGCGTGTTGGCCAGCACCGTCCCGGTCGAGCGCTGCCGGACCCACCTGGTGCCCTGGGCGAGCCACGTGGCGATATCGAGCGCCGCCGCGTCGCTCTGCCAGGCCCCGACGAGCACCGGCTCGCCGTGCAGGGTGACCGCACCGACCAGGCCACCGGCACACCAGCCACCGAAGGTCTCGAAGGTCTGCGGGTGCTCGGGGAAGGCGGCGGTGGTGCCGCGCCAGACCGTCCACCGGGTGTTGCTGTGGGCCCCACCCGGGGCCCCTCCGATAGCGACGACGGCGTCACCATCGACGGAGACCGACGCCCAGCGGGCCTCCCGGGCATACCCACTGACGGGGGTGAGCGGCACCGACCTCGCCGCGCCATCGGCGGGAAGGAGGGTGAGGGCCGGGCGGACGGCGGCCGTCGCGTCGTACGTGCCGACCAGCAGCCCGCCGGCCGACGGGGTGAGCGTGACGACCTTGGCCCCCGGGGCCACCGGCAGCGCGACCGGAGTCCACGACGGCTCCGCGCCCCCGCTGCTGCAGCCCGCTGCGACGCCGACGGCAAGCGCTGCGATCAGCGCTGGTGCGGCCAGCCTGGGCCGCCGGGCGAGGGCGCGCACGGGGGTCACCGCGGTCCCAGCCGGGCCGCCACCTCCGCGTGGAGCAGCCCGTTGGTCGCCAAGGCGTTGCCGCTCCAGCAGGCCGGCCGGCCGTCCAGGCCGGTGAAGACGCCGCCAGCCTCGGTGACGATCGGGACCAGCGCCGCCATGTCATAGACCTCGAGCTCGGGCTCGGTCGCGATGTCGACCGCGCCCTCGGCGAGCAACATGTACGACCAGAAGTCGCCATATGCCCGGGTCCGCCAGCACGCCCTGGTGAGCCCGAGGAACTCGTCATAGCGGTCGACCTTGCGCCATGACTGGACCGAGGCGTACGAGAGCGAGGCATCGCAGAGCGAGGAGACCGCTGACACCTGGAGGCGTCGGGCCGCGGAGAGGGAGCGGCCGGTGAAGGCCCCGGAGCCTGACGCGGCCCACCAGCGGCGCCCGAGCGCCGGGGCGGAGACGACGCCCAGGACGACGTCCTCGCCGTCGACGAGGGAGATCAGGGTCGCCCAGACCGGAACCCCGCGGACGAAGTTGTGTGTGCCGTCGATCGGGTCGACGACCCAGCCTCGGCGGCCGCCCGCGATCGGGTCGAACTCCTCCCCGACGACGGCGTCCCGGGGCCGGGCCCGGGCCAGCTGGGAGCGGATCAGCGACTCCGCGTCCCGGTCCGCGTCGCTGACCAGGGTGAGGTCGGGCTTGGCCTCGACGTGGAGGTCCTCGGAGAGGAAGCGGCCCATCGTCAAGGCGTCGACGGAGTCGGCAATGACGTGGGCGAGACGCAGGTCGTCGTCATACGAGGTCACCGACACAACGTAGCGACTCCGGCCCGGCGACCGGGGGCTCAGTCCTCGCCGGTCGCGGACTTGGACCGGAGCAGCCGACGGAAGGAGTCCAGCCGCGAGGCTCCGGCGGGCCCGGCGGAGCCGGCCGCGACATAGCCGTCGAGGGCGCACTCGGGCTCGTCGTGAGTGCAGCCGCGGGGGCACCCACCGGTGCCGGTCTCGAGGTCGGGGAAGTGGGCGAGGATCCGGGCCGGGTCGATATGGGCCAGCCCGAAGGAGCGCACCCCGGGGGTGTCGACGACCCACCCGGCCCGGTCGGGGAGGCGCAGGGCGACGGCACTGGACGAGGTATGCCGCCCCCGCCCCGTGACATCGTTGACGTGGCCGGTGGCCCGGTCCGCGCCGGGGACCAGGGCGTTGACAAGGGTGGACTTCCCGACCCCGGAGTGGCCGACGAAGACGGTGACCCGGTCGGCGAGCCGGGCCCGCAGCTCGGCGAGCCCGGCCGGCGGGTCGGTCTTGACGGCGAGGACGACATACGGGACGTCGAGCGGGGCGTACTGCGCGAGGAAGTCGGCGGGGTCGACGAGGTCGGCCTTGGTGAGGACGAGCAGCGGGGCCATCCCGGCATCGAAGGCGGCGACGAGGCAGCGGTCGATGAGCCGCGGGCGTGGCTCGGGGTTGGCCAGGGCGGAGACGATGGCGAGCTGGTCGGCATTGGCGACGATGGCGCGCTCGACGCTGTCGGTGTCCTCGGCGCTGCGGCGCAGCACCCCACGGCGCGGCTCGACGCGGACGATCCGGGCCAGCGCCCCCGGCGCCCCGCTGACGTCGCCGACGAGGGCGACATCGTCGCCGACGACGATCCCGGAGCGGCCCAGCTCGCGGGCCCGCATCGCCACGACCATCCGCTCGGGCTCGCGGCGCCCGACGACCCCGGCGTCGACGAGGCAGGTGTACCGGCCCCGGTCGACCCCGATGACGAGCGCCGGATAGGCAGCCTCGTGCTTGGGTCGGTCCTTGCTTCGGGGCCGAGAGCCGCGGGGGTTGGGGCGGATCCGGACGTCCGGCGCGTCGAGATGTTCCCCGCTGACGGGGCGACCTGTTCGACCGGCTCGACCGGCTCGACTTGCTCCACCTGGGCGAGCATGTCGTCCCACATCCGGACGAACCCGGGGAGGGTCTTGGCGGTCGTCGCGACGTTCTCGACCTCGACGCCGGGCACCCGCAGTCCTAGGACCGCCCCGAAGGTCGCCATGCGATGGTCGTGGTAGGTCCGCACAACGCCTCCGTGCAGGGTGGCGGGCCGGAGGTGCAGGCCGTCCTCGGTCTCCTCGACGTCCGAGCCGAGCCGGCGCAGCTCGGTGGCCAGCGCGGCGAGCCGGTCGGTCTCGTGGCCCCGGATGTGCGCCACCCCGCGGATCCACGACGGTGAGGCGGCCAGGGCCGCGAGCGCCGCGACCGTCGGGGTGAGCTCGCTGGCGTCGTGGAGGTCGACATCGACGCCCCAGAGCGTGCCGTCGCCGGACACCGTGAGCCCGTTCGCGTCGAGCCGGCAGTCGGCGCCCATGAGCGCAAGGAGGTCGCGGAGCAGGTCACCCGCCTGGGTCGTCGCCGCGGGCCAGCCCGGGATGCGGACCCGGCCGCCCGCGACGAGCGCGGCGGCGAGGAAGGGCCCGGCGTTGGACAGGTCCGGTTCGACGACCCGGTCGACAGGGGCGATGAGGCCGGGGTGGACCCGCCAGGTGTTGGCGTCCGAGTCGTCGACGACCACGGCGGCCTCGCGCAGGGCCCCGACGGTCATCTCGATATGCGGCAGGCTCGGCACCGGCTTGCCGACGTGGTGGACGGTGACGCCCTCGTCGTAGCGCGCCGCCGCGAGGAGCAGCCCGGAGACGAACTGTGAGCTCGCCGAGGCGTCGAGGGTGACCGCCCCACCTCGGACCCGGCCGGACCCGTGGACGACGACCGGCAGCCCGCCGTCCGTGCTGTCGACCCGGACCCCGAGATCGCGCAGGGCGTCGAGGACCGGCCGCATCGGGCGGCGCCGGGCACCCTCGTCCCCGTCGAGGGTCACCGGGCCGTCGGCCAGCGCGGCGACCGGTGGGATGAACCGCATGACGGTCCCGGCCAGGCCGGCGTCGACCCGCCCGCCATGCAGGGTCCCCGGGGTCACCCGCCACGCGCCGTCCGCCTCGGTCTCGACGTCGGCCCCGAGGGCGGTCAGCGCCGACGCCATCAGCTCGGTGTCGCGGGAGCGCAGCGCCCCCGCGATTCGCGACGGTCCGTCGGCCAGGGCGGCCAGGACGAGGTACCGGTTCGTCAGCGACTTGCTCCCCGGGAGGGTCACGACGGCGTCGAGCGCTCCGTGCGCCGTGGGCGCGGACCACAGCTGGTCCGGCGCGGCGACGGGGGAGTGTGCGCTCAACTGCCCTCCTGGTGTGGTCCGGTGCGGCTCAACCCCACCAGGGTATGCCGAGTGCGTACCCTGGCCGCATGTGCGGTCGATACGCGGCGAGCCAGAGCACCGCGGAGCTGGCCCTGGAGTTCGAGGTCGACCAGGACCGCACCGGCGAGCCGTCCCGGAGCGTCCTGGTCAACCCTCAGCAGCCTCCGGCTGGCTCGGCCGACTACAACATGGCCCCGACGAAGCAGGCCCGCGTCGTCCTTAGCTCGCGGCCGCGGCCACCGCACGGCTCCGTCGACACCGGCGGAACCGCTGCCGCCGCGCCGTCCGCGCCGCCCGCGCCGTCCGCGCCCCCGGCCTCGCCCGCGGAGTCGGTCCGCCAGCTTCGGCTGCTCACCTGGGGACTGGTCCCCTCATGGTCGAAGACCCCGACCACCGGGCTGCGGATGATCAACGCGCGAGCCGAGACCGTGCTGGGCAAGGGGGCCTTCGCCCGGGCCGTCCTGCGGCGTCGGTGCCTGGTGCCGGCGGACGGGTGGTTCGAGTGGCAGGTATCGCCGACGGCCCGCGACGCCAAGGGGCGTCCGCGCAAGCAGCCCTTCTTCATCCACCGCGGCGACGGCGACCCGATCGCCTTCGGTGGCCTCTTCGAGCACTGGCGCGACCCCGCGGTCGAGGACTCCGACGACCCGCGAGCCTGGCTGTCGACCTTCACCATCCTCACCACCGTCGCCGAGCCCGGGCTGGACCGCATCCACGACCGTCAGCCCCTTGTCCTCGACCCGGACCAGTGGTCCGCCTGGCTCGACCCGGACCTGCAGGACCCGGACGCCGTCGCCGGCCTGCTCCTCCCCGCTGCACCGGGTCGCTTCGTCGGGCACCCCGTCTCCGCGTCGGTCGGTGCCGCCGCCTCGAACGGTCCGCAGCTGCTCGACCCGCTCCCGCCGGACCAGCTGCACGGCGTCGTGGACCCCATGAGCGGGGAGGTGCTCGGCGAATGAGCGGCCCACAGGTCCACCCGGTCGACACCCCCGCCGGCCCGGCTCGGGTCCACCTGTGGCGCCCACCGCGCGCCCATGGCGTGCTCGCCCTCGGGCATGGAGCCGGCCCGAGCCTCACCACGGTCGACCTGGTCGCGACTCGCGAGGTCGCCGTCGAACTCGGCTGGGCGGTGGCCCTGGTCGAGCAGCCCTGGCTCGTCGCTGGGCGGAAGGTCGCGACCCGCCCGCCGGTCCTCGACGCGGCGTGGCAGCCCCTCGTTGCGGGGCTGCGCGAGCCCCGGGGCCTGCTCGGCCGCGTGCGAGGCCCGCTCGTCGTGTCTGGACGCAGCGCCGGGGCCCGGGTCGCCTGTCGCACCGCGGTAGCCCTCGGAGCCTTCGGCGTCCTCGCCCTGTCCTTCCCCCTCCACCCGCCCGGCAAGCCCGGGTCGGTCCGCCGCGACGAGCTCGCCCAGCCGCTCGCGGCCGGCGTGCCGGTCCATGTCGTCCAGGGGGAGAGGGACCCCTTCGGGACCCCGGACGAGGTCCGCGCCGCCGCCGCGTCACCGCTGGTCAGCCTCTATGCCGTGGCAGGCACCCATACGATCCCCGCCTCGGCTGTGGAGGCGGTCCGGCAGGCCGTGCGGCGAGCCCTGACCGAGCTCGGCGGCTGAGTCGCCCGGGGCGCCATACGGGAATGAACGAGGTGACCGGCCGCGTTGCACACGGTGACCTCGACCCACCCGCCCGGAAGGTCCGCCGCATGCTCGCCATGGCCGAACCCTGCGCTCCCGCCGGCGCGGCACTGGTCCTGCGCGAGGTGCCACTAGGCTGGGGCGCGATGACTGAGGACCTGACCGAGGCGCTCGGGGACCCGGCCGACCACCGCAGCGAGACGGTGGAGCAGCGCCGGGCCCGGTTCGAGCGTGAGGCGATGCCCTTGCTCGACCAGCTCTACTCCGCGGCGCTGCGCACCACGCGCAATCCCGCGGACGCGGAGGACCTGGTCCAGGAGACCTACGCCAAGGCCTATGCCGCCTTCCACCAGTACCAGCCGGGGACCAACCTCAAGGCGTGGATGTACCGCATCCTCACCAATACCTACATCAACACCTACCGCAAGAAGCAGCGCGAGCCGCTCCAGTCCGACTCGGCCGAGATCGAGGATTACCAGCTCGCACGCGCCGACTCGCACACCTCGACGGGGGGTCGGTCCGCCGAGGACGTCGCGCTGGACCACCTCCCGGACTCAGACGTCAAGCGGGCCCTGCTCGACCTGCCCGAGGAGTTCCGGCTCGCGGTCTACCTCGCCGATGTCGAGGGGTACGCGTACAAGGAGATCGCCGAGATCATGCAGACCCCGATCGGGACGGTCATGTCCCGGCTGCACCGGGGTCGCCGGCAGCTGCGCGAGCTGCTCACCGACTACGCACTCGAGCGCGGCGTCATCCGGGAGCCGCTGTCATGACCACCGGCCACGAGGGCCACGGGACCGACTGCACCGAGGCGCTGCTGCGGCTCTACGAGTTCCTCGACGGCGAGATCGGCCCAGAGGATGGCGCGAAGATCCAGGCCCACCTCGACGAGTGCGAGCGGTGCCTGCGCCAGTACCGGATGGACCAGACCCTCAAGGCGCTCGTTCGGCGGGCGTGCGGCTGCGAGCCCGCACCGCCCACGTTACGGATGACGATCATGTCCCAGATCACGACCATCCACGTCGAACGGCGCATCCTCGGCGACTGAGTGCCCTCGCCGACAGCCACCCATCGCACCGACGAGGGGCCGACATCCACCTCTGGATGTCGGCCCCTCGTTCTCCGCGCCCGGACCTGTCGGCGGGTCCGTTCATGGCTCAGGCGTTGGGCTTGCGACCGTGGTTGGCCGCATTGCTCTTCCTGGACCGCCTCTTGCGTGAGCGCTTGCTCATGACGTGAACTCCCAGTGTGTGAGGGTCGATCGACCCTCGATTGTGACATAACGGGGACCGCCCCCGTCACGCGCGACCCAATGCAGGCGGCTGCGTAGGTTAGACGGGCAATGTCGAGGGGAGTGTCAGGAGAAGGTCAAATCTTGGCAAGGCCGACGTCAGCATCTCCGGAGTGCCCTTCCCAGGCAGTGCGCGGACCTGCACTCTGGAGATGGCTTCCCGCTCCACCGGTTCCCTGGCCGGTGACCCGGGCAGCCTCTGACGAAGGACCTGGTGCCCCTGAACACCACCCGGCGTCGAGGCTGACCGGTGTGGTAGCCAGACCAACGCACCGACGTCCTGTCGTGCCCCTCCAGACGCTAAGGAGCCTCCCATGGCCAGCACCTCCACCTCGACCCGTACCTTCAGCTGGGACGGGAAGCGCACGTTCAGCTGGGACGGCAAGCGGACCTTCAGCTGGGACGGCAAGCGCACCTTCAGCTGGGACGGCAAGTAGGCCGAACCCTGCGAGCCCGCCCGGCATAGCTGAGCGCGGACTCCACGGCCCGGCTACGGTAGCGGCATGACCGCTGTCGCGACGCGCCGCTCGGCGCGCCGCCGCGAGACCCAGACCCTCGTGCTCGTCACGGGCGTCGCGCTCCTCGCGTGCCTTGCCACCGGTCTGGTCCTGGTCACCTACGGGGGGATCCGGAACTGGTCGGCCGCCGGCGTGCTTGCCGCGATGGGCGCGCTCAGCTGGGTGGCTCGAGTACCCGAGGTCCGGGGGGGCGTGTACTACTCCTTCCTCAATATCATCCTGCTGGCCTCCGTCGTCATTCTCGGCCCGTTCGGCACCGCGGTGGTGGCCGCGCTTGCCCCGGTCTGGGACCGTCAGCGGCTGCCGAAACGCGCGCGGGTCTACAACACGGCGATGAACGTCCTCTCCGCGTTGGCCGCCTCGCTGGTCTACCTGGCCCTCGGCGGGCTGCAGGCCGGGCGCACCCGGGAGGTCGACGGGGTGATCCCGCTGCTCCTCCACGTCGGGGTCCCGCTGCTCGTCGCCGATGTCGTCCAGGCGGTCACGAATGTCGTCCTCCTCGGCGTGGTCGTCAGCGTCTCTCGCGGCGCCCCGCTGTCGCGCTACGTCCTCGACATGCTCGTCTCAGTCGGACCGGCCTATATCGGGTATGGCGTCGTCGGCTTCCTCCTCGTCGTGCTCTGGCTGCCGGCGGGTACCGGGATGGTCAGCGTCCTGCTCATCGCCGCCCCGCTGTTCGTCGCACGCTGGGTCATGGTGCAGTACAGCGAGGAGTCGCGCACCCATGAGATGACCGTGGACGCCCTCGTCGCGGCGCTGGAGGCCAAGGACCCCTCATGCGCAGGCCACGGCGAGCGGGTGGCCATCCTCGCCGGATGGATAGGGCAGGAGCTCGGCTTCCCCTCCGACCAGCAGCGGATGCTCGTCCTGTCCGCTCGGCTGCACGACATCGGCCGGGTCACCCTGTCCCCGCACCAGCTCTGGCCGAGCGTGCCTCCCGAGGGCCGCGCGCTTCGGGCGCTGGCCCGACATGCCGAAGCCAGTGTCGAGCTGGTCCGCGGCATCCGGTTCCTCGCTCCGGCGCTCGAGGGGATCCGCCACCACCACGAACGCTTCGACGGGCGCGGCTATCCCGACGGGCTCGCCGGGGAGGAGATCCCGCTCTCGGCGCGGATCATCGCCGCAGCGGATGCCTTCGACGCGCTGACCTGCAGCGCCTGGCTGGACTCCCGCCTCGACGCCCACAGTGCGCTGGCCGTGCTGCAGAACCGGTGCGGCAGCCATCTCGACCCGCTCGTCGTGGAGCGCCTCGGTCTCGCGCTCCGGCGAGGTGACTGGCCTCCCGAGCAGCACCCGCCGGCCCACGGCGATCCGGACTGGGTGGGGTACGACCACGATGACCCCGCGATGTCCGACTGGTATGCCGCCCAGGTCGCGCCGATGCCGGTGGAGCGCCGGTGACGACGGCGCCAGGCCTGCCCGGTTCCTGGACCACGTGGCTGTTCCGCCGGGTCGACATCCCGGCGGCATACCTCGTCCTGGCCGCGCTGGCCTGGCTGTGCACCGTCGTGCCGACGCTCTTCGGGACCGCCCTGACCGCCCCGGAGAACCGGTCCACCCTCGTGGTGTCCTTCGTGGCGGTGATGCTCGGTGAGATCGTCCGGGTGCGGCTCGTCGGCGAGCGTGAGGCCGCCCCGATGTCCGTGGCCTGCGCCTTCGCGTTCGTCTTCTACACCCAGACCCCGATCGGTAACCCGGTGACCTACAACGCGCGGGAGGTGGTCGCCGTCTGCGGGCTGGCGATGGCCTTCGGGGGGTACCTGCTCCATGTGCGTCGGCACGTGGTGCGCAAGGACGAGATGGCTGCCCGGATCATCTCCATCGGTGTCGCCTCGGTCGTCTTCCGCGACCTCCCTCTGGCTGGCGGGATGCCGCTGGCCGAGTGGTTCGCCCGCCACCCGGACCAGGCCTGGCTGTGCGCGGCGGTGACCGCGACGGTCAGTGTCGTCTCGCTCATGGCCTATGCCTTCACGATGGGCACCCACAATGCGGCCATTGCTGATGCGCCGGTCCTGCCGAGCATCATCGCCGAGGCTCGCGCCCTGGTGGGTCTCAATGCGGCCCTCGGAGCGACCGGAGCGCTCATCGCCGCGGCGGCGCTGCCGATGGGTCTGTGGGCGCTGCCGCTCTTCGTCGCCCCGCTGCTGTTCACCCTTTTCGCGGTCGGCCAGCATGCCGCCGTCCGCGCCACCCAGCGCGAGACGATCCGGGCCCTGGCCCGGGTGACCGAGCTCGCCGGGTACACCTCGACCGGTCACGCCGAACGGGTCGCCGAGCTCGCGATCACCGTCGGCCGAGACCTCGGAATGTCCGAACGTGACCTGCAGACCCTGGAGTATGCCGCCCTGCTCCACGACCTCGGTCAGGTCTGCATCGTCGAGCCGCTGCCCCAGGGGGCGACGGTTCTCGCGGCCCCGACCGACCAGCAGCAGATCGGCGCCGACAGTGCTGACATCCTCGGGCGGATCGGGGTCTTTCCTGAGGTGGCGCGGACGCTACGGGACCAGGCGACGCCATACCGGCAGGTTCGTGAGTTCGGCCAGGACCTGCCGCTTGCCAGCCGGATCATCAAGGTCGTCAACGCCTATGACGACTTCGTCCAGGTCCTCCAGGGCAAGGACCGGCAGGCCGCGGCGATCGAGCGGATGCACCTCGGGCTGGGGTACGAGTACGACCCTCACGTCGTCGACGCTCTGGTGGACGCGCTGCGGCGCCGGGCCCCGCAGGTCCCGGCGCCGCAGCGCTGACGGTCGAGTCGGTCAGGCCTTCTTGGTCTCCCAGAAGATCTCGGCGATCTCGTCGATCTTGGCCAGCAGCTCGTCGGCCTTGGCGAGGTCCCAGGAGCCCTTGGTCCCGGCGGCGCCGGCTGCCTTGGTGGCGTCGTTGACCAGGGTGTGCAGGTGGGGGTACTTCTCGAAGTGCGGGGCCTTGAAGTAGTCGGTCCACAGCACCCACAGGTGCTCCTTGACCAGGTGCGAGCGCTGCTCCTTGATGATCATGGCGCGGGTCTTGAAGTCATGGTCGTCGCTGGCCAGGGCCTTCTCGATGGTCGCCTTGACCGACTGCGCCTCGATGCGGGCCTGGGCGGGGTCGTAGACGCCGCACGGAAGGTCGCAGTGCGCGCTCACGGTGATGGCGGGGGCAAAGAACGAGCGGAGCATGGAGCGGTCCCTTCGCTGGTGGTGGTCGGTGGCTTGTCCGATCAACCTATCCCGCGGCCCTTGCGCCGGGAAAGGCGGGCGCCGGCGCCCGAGGCCGCCCGGGAGAGACCACTGACCAGACCAACCGCCTGACGCCGCGGGCTGGTGGGGACCCGCACCACGACCCGCGCCGTGACATCGCTCTCATGGATGGGTCCGAGGCTCCACGAGTCGACCCCCTCGTTGGGGTTGTCCCGCTCGACCCACCAGTGGTCCTCCTGGCCGGGAGCGCGTCCGGTCACCCGTTTGACCGACAGCGGGCGTGGTCCGTCCTCGCCGTCTGGCAGCCGGACCACCGCCAGGCCACCGGGGCGCGGCCTGAGGCCGTAGACGACCAGGAGCTGGTCGCCGTCGTGGAGGGCGGGCTCCATGGACCGTCCGGTGACAGTGGCCAGGCCCACTCGGATCGGCCCAGTCTTGGTCGGGATGCGGTCGGCGACGATCCGGCGGACGGGGTGGCCGACGCTGTCGACCAGGCCGAGGATGATGCTGCGCATTCTGGCGTCCTCCCGTGGGGCCCGGATGAGTCGATGCCGGTCGAGGCCCAGATTAGGTGACCCTTACCCGCCTGCGCCAGGGCTGGGGCCACCGGCGGCATACCCGATCCTGGCACGAGCCGGTGTGCTTCCGCTCGCACGCTCGCCCCGCGACCCTTGGCGGGGGCCTAGGCTGCCGTCCATGCGAGCCGTGTATGCCGCCGCCCAGTCCGCCACCGACCCGCTCTCCGGCCTGGTCATCGGTGAGCGTCCCGACCCGGTGGCCCGGCCCGGGTGGACCACCGTCACCTTGCGGGCGGCCGGCCTGAACCACCACGACATCTGGTCGCTCAAGGGGGTCGGGCTGCCGGCCGACCGGCTGCCGATGATCCTCGGCTGCGACGGAGCCGGGGTCGACGAGGCCGGCCGCGAGGTCATCGTCCACGCGGTCGTCTCGAGCCCGGAGTGGCTGGGCGACGAGACCCTTGACCCGCGCCGGTCGCTACTCTCCGAGGTCCATGACGGCACCCTGGCCGACCGGGTGGCTGTCCCGGTGGGCAACCTCGTGCCCAAGCCCGCGGGGCTGTCGTGGGAGAGTGCGGCCTGCCTCTCGACGGCCTGGCTCACGGCATACCGGATGCTTTTCACCAACGCGGGGGTGACCCCCGGCGCGACCGTGCTCGTCCAGGGAGCCGGGGGCGGCGTCGCGACCGCGCTGATCCAGCTCGGCGCCGCGGCGGGCTACCGCGTCTGGGTGACCAGTCGGAGCGAGGCGAAGGCGGCGCGGGCGGTGGAGATCGGCGCGGCGGCGGCCTTCGGGTCGGGGGAGCGGCTGCCGGACCGGGTCGATGCCGTCCTGGAGACCGTCGGCGCGGCGACCTGGTCGCACTCGGTCAACTCGCTCAAGCCCGGCGGGACGATCGTCATCTCCGGGGCGACCTCGGGGGATGCGCCGCCGAAGGCCGAGCTGACGAAGATCTTCTTCAAGCAGCTGCGGGTCGTCGGGTCGACGATGGGCAGCCGCGCCGAGCTGGAGCGGCTGGCGTCCTTCGTCGTCGAGGCGGGCATCGAGCCGGCCATCGACTCGGTGCTGCCGCTGGACCGGGCCCGCGAGGGCTTCGACCGGATGCTCCACGAGGACGTCTTCGGCAAGGTCGTCTTCACCCTCTGACCCCCACGTCCAACAAAGACACACCTTTAGAACGCTTCTAAAGGTGTGTCTTTGCAAGTATGGGGCGGAAGTGGACCTTTTCTGCGGGTGTGGAGCGCGCGGGGGTCAGGCGTCCTTGAGCTCGGCCAGGACGGTCCCGGAGTTGACCGTCTCGCCGACCTTGGCGGTCAGGCCGGTGACGACGCCGTCCTTGTGGGCGGTGATCGGCTGCTCCATCTTCATCGCCTCGAGGACGACAACGAGGTCACCGCTGCTGACCTGCTGGCCCTCCTCGACGGCCACCTTGACGATGGTGCCCTGCATCGGCGCGGTGACCGAGTCGCCGGACGCCGCGGCGCCGGCCTTGCTCGAGCCCGCACGTCGCGGTGCCTTCTTCTTCGCGGCGCCAGCGCCGCCGCCCCCGCCACCGCCGAGGCTCAGGCCACCAGGCAGGACGACCTCGAGCCGCTTGCCGCCGACCTCAACGGTGATCCGGTGCCGCTCCTCGGCCTCGGGAGCGTCGGGGGTGGACCCGGAGTATGCCGCGATGGTGTTGTCGAACTCGGTCTCGATCCACCGGGTGTGGATCGTGAAGGCAGAGTCGTCCGCGGGGGCGAAGGCGGGGTCGGAGACGACCGCGCGGTGGAAGGGGATGACCGTCGGCATCCCGTCGACCTCGAACTCGGCGAGGGCGCGGCGGGACCGCTCGATCGCCTGGTGGCGGTCGCGGCCGGTGACGATGAGCTTGGCGAGCATCGAGTCGAAGGCCCCGCCGATGGTGTCGCCCTCGACGACGCCGGAGTCCAGGCGCACGCCGGGGCCCGACGGGGGCCGGAAGACCGCCACCGTGCCAGGTGCGGGGAGGAAGTTGCGGCCGGCGTCCTCGCCGTTGATCCGGAACTCGATCGAGTGGCGGGTCAACGGCGGGTCGTCATACCCCAGCGCCTCGCCGGCGGCGATCCGGAACTGCTCGCGGACCAGGTCGATGCCGGAGACCTCCTCGGTCACCGGGTGCTCGACCTGGAGCCGGGTGTTGACCTCGAGGAAGGAGATCGAGCCGTCCTGGCCGACGAGGAACTCGCAGGTGCCGGCGCCGACATAGCCGGCCTCGCGGAGGATGGCCTTGGACGCGCGCCGCAGCTCGGCGTTCTGGGCGTCGGAGAGGAAGGGCGCGGGGGCCTCCTCGACGAGCTTCTGGTTGCGCCGCTGCAGCGAGCAGTCGCGGGTCGAGACCACGACGACATTCCCGTGCTGGTCGGCCAGGCACTGGGTCTCGACGTGCCGAGGCTTGTCGAGGAAGCGCTCGACGAAGCACTCGCCGCGGCCGAAGGCGGTGACCGCCTCGCGGACCGCCGACTCGTACAGCTCGGGGATCGACTCGAGGTCGCGGGCCACCTTGAGCCCGCGGCCGCCGCCGCCATATGCGGCCTTGATCGCGACGGGCAGGCCGTGCTCCTTGGCGAAGGCGACGACCTCGTCCGGGCCGGTGACCGGGTCAGCGGTCCCGGGGACGAGCGGGGCATTGGCCTTGAGGGCGATATGGCGCGCCTTGACCTTGTCACCGAGGCTGTCGATGGCCTGCGGGCCCGGGCCGACCCAGATCAGGCCCGCGTCGAGGACCTTCTGGGCGAACGGCCCGTTCTCGGCGAGGAAGCCGTAGCCGGGGTGGATCGCGTCCGCGCCGGACTCCTTGGCGATCTCGATGAGCTTGTCCTGCAGCAGATAGCTGTCGCCGGGCGTCGAGCCGCCGAGGGCATACGCCTCGTCCGCGACCTTGACGTGCAAGGCGTCGCGATCCGGCTCGGCATAGACGGCGACGGACCCGATGCCGGAGTCCGAACAGGCCCGGGCGATTCGCACTGCAATCTCGCCTCGGTTTGCGATCGACACCTTCGAGATGGCCATGGTCGCGAGCCTAGCGCCTAGCCCCGGTATGACGTCAGGGCACGTGACCGGAGTCGCCCCTCCGGTCTCCCGGCCCCCTCCCGCGGCCTGCGCCCACTCGGTATGCCGCCCCGGTCGTCGCCTCCCGAAGGCGCCAAGGTCGCGGGCGTACTGTGTCGAGGGTGATGACCGAGATCTTGGCGCCCATGGTCACGCTCGCCCCAGGTGTCCAGCTCCCTCAGGTGGGTTTCGGCGTCTTCCAGGTGCCTCCGGCAGCGGTCGAGGACGCCGTGACCGCGGCCCTCGCCGCCGGGTACCGGCATATCGACACCGCGGCGCTGTACCGCAACGAGGCCGGCGTGGGCCGGTCCGTCGCCAGCAGCGGCCTGCCCCGCAGCGAGATCTTCGTCACGACGAAGGTATGGAACGACCATCACCGCCGCGACGACGTCCTGCGGGCCTTCGACGCCTCGATGCACCGGCTCGGGCTGGACGTCCTTGACCTCTACCTCATCCACTGGCCGGTCCCGTCCGCGGACCGCTATGTCGAGGCCTGGCGGACCCTGCTCGAGCTGCGTGACAGCGGCCGGGTCCGCGCCGTCGGGGTGTCGAACTTCCTCCCCGCCCATCTCGAACGGCTCGTGACCGAGACCGGCGAGCTGCCCTCGATCAACCAGGTCGAGCTGCACCCGTACCTCCAGCAGCACGAGCTCGTTGCCTATCACGCCACCCACGGCGTCCGGACCCAGGCGTGGAGCCCGATCGCCCGGGGTGGCGTGCTGCTCAGCGACCCGGTCGTCACCCATATCGCGGCCCGGCACGGGGTCTCCCCGGCGCAGGCGGTGCTCCGCTGGCATGTCCAACAGGGCTATATCGTCATCCCGCGCTCGGTCACCCCGGCCCGGATCCGGGAGAATATCGACCTGTGGCACTTCCGCCTCGACGACGAGGAGATGGCCCAGATGGCCGCCCTCGACCGCGGGGAGCGGATCGGTCCGGACCCCGCGGTCTTCGCCATGGACGCCAGCCCGCGGTGACCGGGTCGCTCGGTCGGCCGGGCCGCTCGGTCGCTCAGGCGGCTCAGGAGCGCAGCGGTTCGAAGCGCGCCGTGAAGTGACGCAGCGCCGGCGGCTCCCACGCGATCCGGTAGCCGCCGAGGTCGTCGACCTGGGTGAGCACCCGCTCGAAGACCTCGATGACATAGTCGATATGGCTCTGGGTGTAGGTCCGTCGGGGGATCGCGAGCCGGACGAGGTCCATCGCCGCGGGGGTCTCCGAGCCGTCCGGGTGCCGCCCGAACATCACTGTCCCGATCTCGCAGGACCGGATCCCTCCAATTTCGTATAGCGCTACGGCAAGTGCCTGCCCGGGGTACTCCAGCGGCGGGATGTGGGGCAGCAGGGCCGCGGCATCCAGGTACACCGCGTGGCCGCCGAGCGGCCGGACCACGGGC
>RRZT012341033.1_pt1 | contig 16298 bp, 10 predicted proteins | sample 2165551 | NCBI WGS metagenome assembly RRZT01 (sample SAMN10456910, study PRJNA506462) | wastewater metagenome | biome: wastewater; feature: sludge; material: wastewater sludge; isolation source: wastewater sludge with Escherichia coli K12::gfp cells carrying plasmid... | place: USA: Moscow, Idaho...
CACGACGTGGAGAAGAGCAGGCGGTTTTACTTCCCCAACAACAGCGCCTATGTGCTGCTGGAGGTGTCATTGCCGGAATCCGGCACCGTGGTGCTCGGGTGCGTCGGCAAGGGCGTGAGCTTCGAGTACGAGTTCTTCGCCTATGCAGGCCCGCTCAAGATCGAAGAGTTCTGCCTGCCCGATGGCTCGCTCGTGGCACAGCCGAAGCTGGCCAGCCATCTGGCCACCCATGGGCGCCGCGTGTTCAGCTACACCGGTAGCGAGTTCGCCGACATGGTGTACGGCGGCCGGAACCGCAAGCTCAGCGGCTCACAAGACTTCTGCGTGTTTCGCCTGGAGCACGCCAGTGACGCCAGCGTCTTCCAGCGCGTGCTGACCCGAACGCTGCGGCTAGACAAGCTGCGCTCCAGCGAGGTGAAAGACTACCTGCTGCAAATCTTCCGTCGAGACTTGCCTGATGCCAGCATCGACTTCAAGGCTGAGTGGGACAAGGCCTTCGCCGACCTCAACGCAGAACGCAGCCAATACTTGGCCGCCGAGCGCATGAAAAGCACCCTGGCTGAGCTGGAGCGCAAGCACGAGACGCGACTGACGCTGCGAGGCAAGCTGCTGTGTTGGCACCCCATGATCGACGAGGCGCTCGGCCAGTGGCAGCAGCACTTCGAGTCACGCCAGCAAGCCCTTCAGTACGAGCTGCAGCAGTGCGATGGCGAGCTGGATCGCTTGCGAGAGCAGGATCGTCAGGCCGTGCGGGAGCAGAGCCAGTGGGAGTTGGAGCAGAAGCAGCTTCGCCAGGAGAGCCAACAGCTGCAGGCGCTGCAACAGCGCTTCGCCTTGGTGGAAAGCCGGTCGGTTCTGGAGACGTACCGCCGCGAGGTGCAGGAACAGCGGGATGCGCTGGTCGTTCGCCTGGGCCAGGCGCAAAGTCGCCCCCCTGCCGCGATCGAACGCGAGCTCATTCGCGTAGACAAGGAGTTGGCACAGCTGGCCCAGGAGATGCGCACCCAAGGCCACAACCTCTACCAGCAACTTGCCAGCGTGCTGCCGGCCGGGCCATTGGACGCGCTGAACAAGGTGCTGGCCAAGCCCGTGCTAACCCTGGGCGCCGAGGACTTCCAGCTGGATGGCCAGGCCCTGTTAGGCGTCCTGGGCGACGCTGATGCCAATCGGCTCCGTCTGCCCGGCCTTAAGTTGCGCCTCGGCGCCCTGCTCGAACAGCATCAACAGCGCAGCCTGGTAGAGCTGAGCGACCTGCAGCAGGAGTTGCAACAGCAACAGGCGCAGTTGAAAGAGCAACTGGCCACGGCGCAAGCGTTGGAGAGCGTCAAGCACGAACGCGACGCGCTGGATCAGCAATTGGTGCAGCTGGACGCCGAGTTGCGGGACTACACCAAGATGCAGGATCTGCAGGGCAGTGAAGCTGAGCGCCAAGAGCGGCTTAGCACCCTTCAGCAGAAGCTCGCCGAGCTGGTCACCAGCTTGGCGCAGTCCGCCGCACGGTACGGAGCGCTGGATCAGCAGCGCCAACAGCGGCAGCAGGACTTGGAGTCACTCAAGCAGCAGCACCGCCAGATTGAGCAACGCCGCAATCAGCGGATCGATCAGGAAGGCCCTTTCACTTGGCTGGCAGACCTGCCGCATCAACCCTGGTTGGCGCAGCCGGAGTTTGCGTTGGACCAGCTGGCCGAGCGTTTGCAGACCTACCAGGCCGACTGCCGACAGCTGCTGGAGCTGGACGAACAGATTCGACGACTTCTCGGTGAGATCCACGCGGGAGGGCTGACTAAGTACCAGTTTGTCGGAGAGCCCGAGGCTGAGATCACCCGCCTGGTGGAGTTCGCCCATCACTTGCCGCAGGAAGCCGAAGCGCTGGAAAAGAAGGTGCGGTCGGCCGTGGTCAACGTGGCAGCTTGCCTGCGCGAGTTGCGCGACGGCCTGACTGCCTTCAAACGCCGGATGCGCGAGTTCAATCGCAAGATCAGCGGGCGTCAGCTCTCCGATTTGGCGGTGTTCAAGATCGAGCCCGAAGACGAAACCGCCTTGGTCGAGGCCATCGAGCTGCTCATCAGCACAGCGGCCACGGTAGGCAATGGCGAGACCTTCGAACTTTTCAACCAGCAGAGCGTGCTAGACGATGATCAGCTCAACCGCGCCAAGACCCTATTGATCGAGGAAGGCAATGCCCGCCACGGCTTGCGTGTGGCCGATCTGTTCCGACTGCGCTTTTGGGTTGGCAAAGCAGATCGCGAGCCGGAAGCCTTCGACGATCTGGACAGTGCGGCCTCGAATGGCACTGTGCTGATGGCCAAGCTGGTGACAGGTCTGGCGATGCTGCACCTGATGCAGGACCAGCGGCGGCCGATACAAGGCATCTGTTACCTTGACGAAGCCCTGGCCCTGGATGCGCGGAACCAGCGCAGCCTGATCGAGACCGCTGCCGAATTCGGCTTCTCGCTGATCTTCGCCTCTCCTGCACCGCTGACCACCGTGCGCTACTGCGTGCCCATCCATCATCGCCAGGGCAGCAACCAGATCAGCCGCTTCAGCTGGCAGATCATCGAACCCGTGGAAGCCCGATGACGGATCAGACTCTGCGCGCGGCGCTGCTGAAATTGCGGGGCAAAGGTTCGATGCCTGCAAGCCAGTTCACCCCGGCACAGCGCAACGCCTTGGATCGCTTTGCCAGGCAAACGGGTGCCGTGAGTTGCCAACGTCAAGGTCGCGGAGACCTTTACTGCATCTGCGATCCGGCTGTGTTTGAGACCCATGTGATTGAGCTGTCCCCTCAGGTTGCGCCCTCGGTCGCTCAACAGCTGCCACTGCGTGCGCAGCACGTGGCCCATGCCCGTAACAGCAAGGCACGGCATCATCAACACGCCAGCTACTACCCGCTGCTCAAGGCGGTCGGCGATTCGGTGACTTGGCGTGAGGACGAACGTGACGCGGAGCTGGCATTGGGGGCCGTCACCCGAGACTTCGGCGCGGCCACCATTTGCATTCAGCCCAACGATGCCTGGCACACCGAGCAAGCCCTCTGGCTGGTCGAGAACCAGGCCCTGTTTGACCGCACAGACTGGCTGCCTGAAGGCACGCATGCCACTCTGCTGTACTACGGCGGGCAGCTCGACGGTCGGCTGCTGACGTGGCTGTCCCAGCGACCGCGCGCGAGCCGCGTCATCCTCTTCCCGGATTACGACGGTGTGGGCCTGGCCAATTTCACGCGTCTGTACGAAATGCTGGGGGATGCGTGCGAGTGCTGGCTGATGCCGCAATGGGAGAGCAAGCTGGCACGCTATGGCAGCAACCCACTCTGGCGGGACACATTGCGCCACTTTACCGGGGCCGTGGATCATCTGCCGGCATACATGCGCGACCTCACGGTGCAAATGCAGCGCTTAGGTCTGGCGCTGGAGCAGGAAGCGGTCTGGCTACCTGCGCTGTAGGCGGGTTCGGCAACGGACTGAGGCTGCGTCCTCTTGGCTGCCAGATGCCGGACTTGCTCAGCCCAGCACCTTCATCTCAATCTTCAACGCCAACTCAGCCGGGCTCATCCCCGCCCGCATAGCATTTCGTAAAGTGGCCTCCAGCATGGTCCAGCCGATGGCATCGGCGCTTGTGCTTACAATACCCTGTGTGCCGGGGGCCCGCAGACGCTGCATGAAGCCGTGAGCCAGCTCGCCGCTAGGAATCTCCTGTCCGCCTTGCTCGGCGAGGCTCAGTAGCGCTGAACCCGTCTCTTGTGGGTCTTGGGTTGGGATGCCTTCTAGCGCGACGGGCAGCACGATCATCCTGTCGGGCCTGACCATTGCAACCAAATCATCCTGAGCGGTGGCACCTGGTGTGAGTGACAGCCGAACCCATACCTCGCCCCACTGCATGAACCGCGTCTGGCTCATCCCCGGATGCTCATCGAGAAACAGGGTGCGCGGCGCCATCGGTTCCTGCAGCAAGGTGAAGACGGTGCGTAAGTGCGTCCAGTCCCCTTGGTCAGCCCAGGTGTGCACGATGTCTGGCCGAAGCTGACCGCCCTGCACGCCCAGGTGGTACATCAGCGCCGTTACCCGCCCCGCTGAAATCACCTGCGGCTTGCCTTTCAACCAGGCGGATAGGTTGGCAACGCGGATGCTTGTGGCGTTGAACACGGTCGCCAGCGTGAAACCGCGTAGGCGCAGTAGCGCACCGGCCAATATGGGGAGTTGCTCGTTACTCAATGCGGGCATGGCAGACCAGGGGCTGGATCACAGTAAATCACTATAACCAAGCGCCGCGTTGCAAGCGAGATTGAATTGCCGCTGTTTGTGATGTTATAGTGATTTATAGTTAGTTCGAAAGAGGCTGTCATGTCACACTCTACTCGCCATCGCCCCATGAGCCGCGCCGCATACTTGGCTACCATCGCAGCACTGAAAGCCAAGCACCCCTGGCTGGCCAGGCAGGTGGTGGAGCCGGCACCCGGCCACTTGGCCGTGCTGGAACACTTCGTGGCCCAGTGCGAGTTGCTGATGAGGCCTGCCGACTACCGGCACCTGCCGCTCTTTTGCGCCACCAACCAGCGCGACAAGCTCAGTCTGCGAGTGGAGCTGGTGGGGGCGAGCCTCAACCGCGACCGCGCCTTGCTGGACTTGATTGAGGTGGCCCGACATACGGCCCAGCAGCACTGCCCTGTGTGCGCGACCCCCGTTATCGGCGGTGATGCCAACGCAGGCCAGGGTGTGCGCTGCAAACAGCACGAAGCCACCATCGGACTTTTGGCAGAAGACCTGAAGCGCAACCACAAGCTCGCGGTGGCGCAAGGGTTGCTACCGACGTCCACCAAGCCAGAGAAGTCGGTTCGAGGTGAGCCGCTCGATCCGTCTATCGACGATGCCGTGCACGCTTTGGTGCAGTCCCTGCCCGACATGAAACCGACCACATCGACGCTGGAACAGCCCCCCCTTCCGGCGCCTCGGACGACACCCCAAATCGACTTTCTTGACGCTGCGGGCCTGCGCAGCTTTGTGGAGCGCCACCGTGCAAAGCCCGACGAAAAAGCCAAGCGTGCGCAGTACATCGCCGAGCGCATCCGTGCCGCAGGGCATGAGCGTCGAAAGCTGGGTGAACTGCCGGACGACTGGCCGCAGTTGATTGAAGACTTCCAGCGCGACTTCCCCAACTTCGCAGAACTGGCCGAGGTACTGCACGACCACTTTGCCCTGCATGCAATGGGCGACGGACGTGTGGCCTGGTCACCCATCCTATTAGTGGGCCCTGCTGGCATCGGCAAGACGGAGGCAGCACGCTGGCTGGCCGCCCGGCTGAGCCTGCCCTTCCGCGTGATCGACATGGCCAGTACGCAGTCCAGCTCGCCACTGGCTGGTTCCGAGTCGTTCTGGTCCAACTCCGAACCGGGCGTGGTGTTTGAGCTGCTCGCGTACCAACCGCTAGCCAATCCGGTGATCGTGCTAGACGAACTCGACAAGACCGATCAGCAGCGCCAGTACGACCCACTCGCTGCGCTATACACCCTGCTGGAAGCGCGCAGCGCCCGCGACTTCATCGACCTGTCGATCCGCGATTTCGCCCTCGACGCTAGCCACGTGAACTGGATCGCCACGGCCAACAGCATCGAGGGCATCCCAGCGCCACTGCTATCGCGCATGACGGTGCTGCAAGTGCAGGCCCCGACGGCTGAGCAAGTGGCCCACATCGCCCAACAAATTTATGGCCGCATGCGGGCTGAGAGTCCGTGGGGGGAAGTATTTGTCCCGATGCTGGATGAACAGGTGCTAGGGCAGCTGAAAGGCTTGCCGCCTCGGAGCTTGGGGTTGGCGTTAAAGCGCGCGCTTGGGCGGGCGGCGCGGGAAGAGCGGGATCACATTCTGGTCAGCGACCTGCCAGCCCTTTCCGGCGCAACCCGAAAGCCAATGGGATTCATGGCCTGAGGCCACACCGAGCTGCACGCGCAGTATGAATGTGAGCGTTTCAGCGTACATCTAGCCATCTCGGCACCTGCCGGATGCCTCCAGGCGATTACGGTAATTACGATAGTTACGGTAATTGCCTCTTGCCGTCAGCCTCGTTGATGTGCCTGCCCACAAGCATTGCAGAACCAGGTGCTCTGCCACTGGCGCTTTGCGGCACTGTAGGCCTTGGCCTGGGCGTGCCAGCCCTTCATCAGCAGCCACCCCAACGCGATGAGCCCCAGGCCGACACCAGCTTGCTTCCAGTTGTAGGCGAGGAGAGCCAATACGGACATGCCCACTCTGCACCCACGCTCGAAAAGATCACACACCGTTGCTGCGTGATAGACGACTGCACTGCCCAGCCCGTAAGCAATGACGAACGGCAGCGGTGACGGCGGTGCGGGTGGGGCACAGTGCTGGGCCAGCACCGTGGCCTGGGAGCCTTGGCTGCTGCCCTGCACGAACTGTCCATCTGAAGTCACCGCCGTGTGCGTCGCATGGAAGTGCTGCGTACCACCCGCATGCACGACCGCCATCGGCTGAATGTTCGTGCTGCTGCAGTTCGGACATTGCATCGCCATGATCAGCCCTCCGAGCCTTCGGTGCTGACTGTGCAGGTCAGCGTGGTTTCGCTACCCTCCATGCCAGCCGACAGCACGCCGACCTTGGTCAAACGGCCATAAGTCTTGCCGTCCTTGCCCAGCTTCAGCGACGCCGATTTCACAAGCTGCTGGATGCTGACGCCATCGAGGTAGCTGCGGTAGATCTGCTCACCCCCATCTCGGGAAATTGCCACCTTGTGGACGCTGAGCCCGTAGACCTTGACGGGGTCACCCAGTGTGACCGGCGTGATGCCTTGGTCTGGCCGCCGCCCCGCCTGCTTGAGCAGGGTCTCGGCCAGATCGAATCGCTGGCCGATGGCGGTGCAGGCCAGCGCCTGTTCCAGTTGTGTCTTGGCCTTGGCATCCACTGGCTTCGCGGTCGATGGGATGGCGACGGAATCGGTAGCGCCGACCGTAGCCTTGGCGTCATACCCCACCACCCAGAGATTGGTCGGCGCACCGGGCTGCCAACCGGTGTCGAGCACCAGTTGCTGGATAAAGCCCTGGAAGGCAAGCTGTTGCCGCTCACTGATCGGCTGCCGGTCGGGGATGGCCAGCATGGGCGGCTTGGGACCCATCGTGCGCACATTACCGCTGTGCTCCACCGCCATCTGCTGCATGAAGAGGTGCAGGTTGGCCGCGTTGTTGACCGCATAGCCCACCGACTTCCCCCAACACACCGAGAAAGCAGGCACCGCTTCGGACCTGCTCCTATTCCACCAGATGGTCGCGGTGGCGATCCAACAGTCACTGCGAGACCAGTCTTTCACCGTGACAGCGACACGTGGGAAATAGGTCTTGGGTGTTCCGTCGTAAGGATGCTTGCTGAAGATGCCTCCGAGCGCCGTCGAGCGAATGGCAGATGCAATGGTCTCGGTCGCGCGCACCGAACTGTTCTGGGTGGAAGCACTTACAGGTTGCGCTCCCGGAGCAAGTGGCGACGGCACAGCATGCTGGCCAGTCTTGGCTGGATCGCCCAGCGAGAAATGAACCTGGGTGGAGCCATCGGCCTGGGGCTGTGTGGTCACGCAACCTGCCATGGCTACCGAGAATGCAAAAAGCCACCGCGCCTGCCCCAAGGCAGCAGTGGTGACAACGCTCGAATCACGGCTGGTGTTCGCCTTCAGGTATCGGAACATGCTTCTCATGGCCCTCTCTTCGAATATGTGCATCACATTTAAATGTTATCTATAGACACGTGTCAATAGTACACATAACGCAAAGACTTGGCCTCTATGCGTCCAAGTCGAAACCAACTACTGATCACCGCCCTCGGGGTCGAGGTGAAGGTGCGTCGGCAGGAATTGGCGCTGTCTCAGGAGGATTTGGCGGGACGATGCGAGCTGGATCGCCCTTACATCACCATGATCGAGAGTGCCCGCAAGCAGCCCACCATCAGCGTGCTACACCGTCTGGCGGGAGCTTTGGAGCTTTCGCTGGGTGAGTTCTGCCAACGAGTAGACGATAGGTACCGAACCGAACTAAAAGCAGTAGGAGGCCCGGTGAGCGAGAACCGCTCTTGATTGGGGAGGGTATTGAACCGCTTGCTGGATGGGGTCAAGGGCAACCCGGCCACCAGCAAGTGGGCTGCGCTGAGCAAGTGCTGATGCCCCAGCCACTGACCGCCCCAGAGGCTGGACTGCACAGCACTGAAAGAGCACCATGACGGCTTGGTCTCCGTACTCAAAGCGCCCGGCAGACCGCTATGAGCCCCCCAATGTACTCGCCGTACTCAGCCCGATCTCAAACGAGTACAAATCGGAGTACGTTTTCCATGAGTAGCGAGAGCAGCCTTTTAACATCAATGCGTTATAACAGCTCTTCTGGTTTAACGTCTGACCCCCCTCGCCTCCGCAGCCACCACCACGCCCCCCTTGCGGAGCCGGGGTGAGTTGTCTGCGGAGCCTCGAGAGTCGGCCTCGGAGGCTAACTCTCGAGGCGGTGGAGGATAACTTTTTAGCCTCCGGGCTTCAGCATTTATCCTCCCGAGGATAATTCGTTACCCTCGGAAGCTGACTATTTATCCTCCCCAACCTCGACATTTACCCTCGGAAGATAAGCATTTATCTCCCCCAGGCTGACTCATCAGCCTCCGAAGGTAAAAAGTTAAGTACCCCTGGATACACCTTTACCCCCGGCAGGATAACTTGCCCTCCCCGGCCTCAACTCCGCAGGCCGGGGTAGTGCTCCGCGGCATGCAGCGCCCAGCCGGTATCGCCGGTGAGCTCGAGCACCTGGGTGTGGTAGCGGACCACCGCTGCCCGGTGGGCGATGCTGATCAGCGTGATGCCGGCCGCCAGCAATTGCCCGTAGAGGGCCGCCTCGTTGGCGCTATCGAGGGCGCTGGTGGCCTCGTCGAGGATCGCATAGCGGGGCTGGTAGAGCAGCACCCGGGCAAAGGCCAGGCGCTGCTGCTCGCCGACGGAGAGCACCTTCTCCCAGTCCAGCTCCACGTCCAGGCTGCCGACCCGCCCGGCCAGGTCGCCGAGGTTGACCTGCTCCAGCACCTTCAGCAGGTGGGCGTCGGACATCGCGCCCGTCCGGTGCGGGTAGAGCAGCTGGCTGCGCAGGGTACCGACCTGCATGTAGGGCTGCTGGGGCAGGAAGAGCATCTCCTCGGGCGGCGGGCGCAGGATGCTGCCGCTGCCGGCATACCACAGCCCGGCGATGGCCCGCAGCAGCGAGCTCTTGCCGCAGCCGCTGTCACCGACGATGAGCAGCCCCTCGCCCGGACGCACGGTGAGCGACAGGCTCTTCACCAGGACGCGCTCGTAGTTGGGCGTGTTCAGCGTGACGTTCTCCAGGGCCAGGTGGGGCGCTTCGGCGGCGCCGATGACGCTCCCCTTGCGCGAGCCGGGCTCGATGGCGGGGTCCAGCAGCACCCGGGCCAGGGTGTCGAGGCGGTCCACGCCGGCGGTGAAGCGCGACAGGCTCTCGAAGTTCTCGACGATCAGCGAGATCGCGCTCAGCACCGCCGCGAAGGCGCCGGCCGCCTGCACCGCGCGCCCCACCTCCAGCTCCCCCGACAGCACCTGGGAGGCGACGATGGCGCTGGGCAGCACGATGTTGAGCAGGCTGTAGGCATACTGGAAGAAGTTGAGGCCGAGCTGCTGGCGGATCAGCTGCCTGTAGTTCTTGAAAGCCGCGTTGAAGCGCCGCCGCACCTGGTGCAGCTCCTGGGCCTCGCCGCGGTAGAAGGCGATCGACTCGGCGTTTTCGCGCACCCGCACCAGGCTGTAGCGAAAGTCCGCCTCACGCCGGATCTGCTGGAAGTTGAGGCTCATCAGCCGCGAGCCGAAGAACACCACCGCGATCAGGGTGCCGGAGACCGCGTAGGCCACCAGCACGTACACAAGCGCGTGGGAGATCGACCACAGCACCTGGCTGAAGGCGACCAGCTGCAGGAAGGAGCCGATGAAGATCAGCAGGAAATACAGCGAGCGCGTGCAGAAGGTGCCCACGTCCTCGGCGATCCGCTGGTCCGGGTTGTCGATGAGGGTGCTGGCGTTGAGCTCGTAGAACTGGCGGTGGCTGAAGTAGCTCTCAAGAAAGCGGTTGGTCAGCCAGCGCCGCCACTGGATGCCCAGCGTGTCGCGCACGAAGAAGTAGAAGGCGAAGATCGGCACCGCCAGGGCCAGCAGCACCAGGCAGAAGCGGATCGACTCCCAGAAGCGCGCCTCGTCGCGGGCGGCGAGGGCCGAGGTGAACTCCCCGGTCTGCTCGTTGAGCATCACCGCGAAGCGCGTCTGGGCGAGCAGCAGGACCACCAGCAGGGCCAGCAGCCCCCAGGCCTTGACGCGCTCCTGGCTGCGCCAGTAGGGCGACGCGATGGCCCAGAAACGCTGCCACAGATGGTAGGCGAAGGGATTGATCTTCATGATCCGGCACCCCAGGGCGCTCGCTCCGGCGGGCTTGGGCGGGCGATCCGGCTGGATGCCCCTGGCTTTTTTACTCCCCGGCTCCGGGCCAGGTCAAGCGCGGCCGGCGGATGGCGGCAGGCCCGGGGCGACGCTCATCACGCTGGCGAGGCCCTGGGGAACATCCGGCGCGCAGAGCGGCAGGTCGATCGTGAAACACGTGCCCCGCCCGGGCTGGCTGCTCACCTCGATGCTGCCGCCGAACAGGCTGGTGACGATGTTATAGACGATATACAGCCCCAGCCCGCTGCCGCCCTGCCCCATCCGGGTGGTGAAGAACGGGTCGAAAACCCGCCCCCGCACTTCCGGCGGAATGCCGCAGCCGTTGTCGCGGATGCGCAAGCGGATGAAGCCCGCCGCAGCGGGCTCCGCGGCGATCGAGACCTCCCCGGCCTCGTCCGGGCCGAAGGCGTGCAGGGAGGCGTTGGTGACGATGTTGCCGATCACCTGCTCCAGCGGCCCCGGGAAGCTGTCCAGGAGCAGCCCCTCCGGGATATCCACGGCGAGCACCAGCCGGCGCCTGCGCAGGCCGGGCATCAGGGTCGCGACCACCTCGTCGATGGTCTTGCGCAGATCGAAGCTGCGCCGCTGGGCGCTGGTCTGGTCGACGGCCACCTGCTTGAAGTTGGCCAGCAGCCCGGCGGCCCGGTTGAGGTTGCGCTCGATGAGTTCGAGCCCATCCCGGGACAGCTCGATGAAGGCGGCGAGCTCGGAGCGCCGCATGGTGCCGACGGCAAACACGTCCTGCAGCTCGCGCAGACGGTTGCGGAGGTGCGAGGCGGTGAGCAGGGTGTTGCCCAACGGCGTGTTCAGCTCATGGGCCACGCCGGCGACGAGGTTACCCAGGGAGGCGAGCTTCTCGGCGTGCACCAGGTGTTCGAGGGCGTGGGCCAGCCGCTCGTTGGTCTGGCGCAGCTCAGCCGTGCGCTCGGCCACCCGCAGCTCGAGGGACTGGTTGAGCTGGCGGATCTCCGCCTCGATCGCCTTCTGCTTCGAGATGTCCTTGCCGGTCCCGCGAAAGCCGCAGAACACGCCGTCGTGCCCGAACGCCGGATCGCCGCTGACCTGCAGGTCGATGCCTCCCTGGTCGGGGAGCTCGACCTGGAAATGGATGTCCCGGAACGGCTGGTGGGTCTCGAGGGCGGCACGCAGGCGGGCCCACTCCAGCGGATCGCCCTTCACGCGGGGGCTGTCCCACGGCGTCCGGCCCAGGGCCAGCACCCCCTGGGCGCGCAGCGCGCTGGCCTGGCGGCCGGACAGCGCCGAGAAGCGGAAATCGGCATCGAGCTCCCAGAAGACGTCGCTCGACATGTCCGACAGGGTCCGCAGCCGCGCCTCGCTCTCGCGCAGCGCCCGCTCCGCGGCGGCCCGCTGCTGCGCGCTCTGGCGGAACTCCCGCAGGGCGCCGGCCAGCCGGCCGAGTTCGTTGGCGCCGACGTCGGGAACGGGCGCATCGAAATGACCGCGGGAGAAAGCCTCCACCGTGCGCAACAGCGCCTGCAGGGGCTCGCGGATCGACGCCGTCACCAGCACCCCGAGCAGCAGGGTGACGCCGACGACGAGCACGCTGACGAGCACCGACAGGCCGTTGATGAGCGCCATGCGACGGGTGTAGCAGGCGCGCAGCTCGGCCTCGATGTCGGCATGGCGCGCGTCGAGGGACGCCGCCCCGCGGGCGATCTCCTGCTGGCTGGCCTCGATCTGGCGCTCCATCACGGCGCCCCGCCGGGCGTAGGCGCGCTGCAGGCTGCCCAGGCCGGAGATCATGCGGTGGGTGCGCTCGCGCAGATCGCGCAGCACGGTGCGTTCGAACTCGCTGTGGGTGAGCTGCTCGATGAGGGGTGAGAGCTGGGCCACCCGCTCCAGGGCGGTGCGCGTCGCGAGGCTCACGTTGACCTCCCGCCGGGCGTAGTAGGCGTTCATCTTGAGGAGCGCGTCCACGAAGGCGTCGATCAGCGACCGGGTGGCCGGCGCGATCAGGGCGCGGCCCCGGTTGTCGGCGCTGGTGTTGAGCAGCAGCGAGAGCAGGCGGGCGGAGTGCTGGCCCGGCGCGAGAAGTTCGCTGTGGTAGATGCGCTCGATCTCCACGTTGATGCGCTTGAGCTCCTCGTAGCCGCCGACGAAGCTGCGCAATGACTGGCGCAGGGACGCCAGCTCCGCGGCGTCGCTGCCGCGGACCTGCTGGCGAGCCTCCAGCTCGGCAAACAGCTGCCCGGTCGCCACGTCGATCTGCCGCACCAGCGTCTCGTCGGGCGCGGCCAGATACTGCCGGATCGCGGCCTGCAGGCGCGCCGTCTCGGTGTTGAAGTGCTGGAGCTGGCGGTGCTGCACGTTGAGCGCCTCGATGGAATCGAAATAGGCGTCCTTCAGCCCGTTGCTGACCAGATCGAGCGCCAGCAACAGCGCCAGCCCGGCCACGCTGAGCAGCGACAGCAGGGTGAGCCGCCGGCCGAGGGAGATGGCGCGCAGCCCGGCATTCAGGCGGGCGAGCAGCGCGGCGAGGCGGCGGGACTTCATCGGAGGGCGCGGATTCTGGCGATCAGCCGCCGCTGCCCGGCCCCGCCGGCGAGCCGCTCGTGGAGCGGCTGCAGCGCCGCCTCGAAGCGGGCACGCTCGGAGGCCGGGATCTCCACGAAGTTGACGCCGGCCAGACGCAGCATGGCCTCGACCCGCTCCTCCCGCTGCTGCCAGATGTCCCGCACCAGCGGCCGGGCCTCCCGGGCAGCCCGGCGCAGCATGCCCTGCTCGGCCGTCGACAGCCTGTCCCAGCTGCGCCGGGAGATGACCAGCACCTCCGGGGCGAAACTGTGGCGGGTAAGCGCCAGCGAAGGAGCGTGGCGGTGATGTTCGGCGCCGGCATAGGCGAGGAGATTGCCCTCAGCGCCGTCGATCAACCGCGTCGCGAGGGCATTGCCGGTCTGGGAGAACGGCAGCCGGACCGGCCGCGCGCCCCAGGCCTCGACGATGGCCGCGGCCAGGGCCGAAGACTCCACGCGGATCTTCAGCCCCTTCAGGTCCTCCAGACGGCGCACCGGACGGCCGACCGTGCCGATCACCCGGCCTCCCGTCTCGAAGAAGGCCAGCCCGACCAGCCCGTGGCCGTCCAGGGCTTGCAGCAGCTCGGCCCCGATCGGCCCGTCGAGCACGCGGCCGAGGTGCTCCACGTCGCGGAACAAAAAGGGCAGCGACAGCACCCGGAGCGCCGGACAGAGGTCTTCCAGGGTCTGCACGCTGACCCGGTTGAGGTTGAGGTCGAGCTCGCCGCGCTGGGTCGGCGGCACCAGGGCCGCCTCGTCGCCCAGCAGGGAAGCGGAGTAGACCTGTATCGCCAGCCTGCCGCCCGATTGCCTGTACAGGCTCTGGCCCATGAACTGGACGGCCTGGACGGTCGGGTAATCGGCCGGCTGCTCGTCGGCGGCCCGCAGCAGGCGGACACCGCCGGCGACCTCGAGGGCCGCCAGCGGCGGTGCGAGCAGGAGCAAGGCCAGCCACGACAGCCGCCGCAGCGTGCCGGGAGACGGCAGCAGGGCCCCCATCTCAGCGCCCCGCGGCGCCCGGCAGCGCGAGCAGCCGTCGCCCGTGATGGCGGAGATGGATTCCCGCCAGGGTGTGGTCACGCAGGCGTACCACGATCCAGGCGTTGATCCAGTCGCGCAGGGCCTTCTCGCCGCGGGGCATGCCCACCGCCACCTCGAACTCCATCTGCCGGAAGTGCTCCACGAGGGGCCGCGGCGGGCGACGGGCATTGACCTCGTCCACCACGTTGCGGGTGACCGACAGGATCTCGAACTCACCGGCCAGGTAGGCCTCCACCAGCCGGTCATGTTCGGCGTAGCTGAGCAGCTTCACCCCCGGGGCATTCTGCAGCAGATGCTCGGCGTTGGCGCTGCCGGCCAGCACGCCCACCCGGCGCCCCCGGAGATCGAGCGGTGACGACAGCTGCAGCGGCGGCGGCGCCGCGATCACCGTGTCGATGGTGGCGTAGGGCACGGAGAAGGCGATCAGGCGCTCCCGCTCGGGGCTGATCGACAGGGCCGAGATGACCACGTCCGCGCGGCGGGCGAGCAAGGCCGCCACCCGGTCGGAATTGACCACCCGGACGACTTCGAGCCGGACCCCCAGATCCCGCGCCATCGCCCGCGCGATGTCCGCGTCGGACCCCTGGGCCGTGCCATCGGGCGTGTAATGGTTGTAGGGTGGCAGGGCCCCGGCGATCGCCACGCGCAACCGCCCCTGGGCCCGGATCTCGTTCAGCAGCGTGGCCGCCGCCAGGCCGGGCATGAGCAGCAGCACGAGGAGCAGCCCATGCAGCCCGGCCCGCATCGAAAAACCCGCCATTCAGCGCCCTCCTCCCGCGGCCGGCCTGAGGTCGGCCGGCAGATCGTGCCCGTGGTGACGTCGAAAGAGCTCGTTGAGCCGGCCGTTCTGCAACTGCGCGAAGACCCAGCCATTGACCCAGGCGCGCAAGGCCTTTTCTCCGCGGGGCATGGCGATCGCGACGTCGAACTCCTGCTGGACGAACTTCTCCTCGAACAGCTTGCTGCCGGCCTGGCGGTTCACCTCGTCGAGCACCGCCGTCTGGGTCGAGAAGAGGTCGACCTTGCCCGCGATGGCGGCCTTGATCAGGGCCATGTCGCTCTCGAAGCTGACCAGCCGGGCCCGCGGCGCAGAGGCCGCCACCAGGGCTCCGCTGGCCGTGTTGCGGGTCACGCCGACGTCGAGGCCGGCCAGATCGGCATAGCCGCTGATGCGCAGCGCGGGCCGCCCGGCGAGCACCACATACAGGCGCGCATAGGGCAACGAGAAGCCGACAACCCGCTCCCGCTCCGGCGTGATCGACAGACTCGACACCACCATGTCCACATCCCGCCCTTCCAGCGCCGTGAGCCGCCCGGCGTTGGTGAGACGCACGATTTCCAGCCGGACCCCGAGGGCAGCGGCCAGCTCCCGGGCCGTATCCACGTCGGAACCGACGAGTTCCTGCCTGGCATCGAGATAACTGAAGAGGGGTACTCCAACCGCCACGCCGACCCGAAGCACCCCGCGCTGCCGGATATCCGACAGCAGGTCGGCCCGCGCCAGCGACGGTGCCAGCAACACGAGCAGGCACGCCGCCAGCTGGCAGGCCGCACGAATCGCCCGAAACCAGGATGAACGCATAACCTCCCCCGCTACCGGACAGTACGTTTGATTACGGACGCATCATCCGGCACTTGAGGGCTTTTTCATGGCCATAGCATTGCAGCCGCCACCGGCGAGGCGCGCGGCGACAGCGCGCCGGGCCACTACCGCGAGACAGGGCGTTGTCTGGGTGAAACAGGGCACGCCACGCGCGACGGCGGCCCCTTCGGCACGACACCAGGGACATGGCGGATGAAATGGCGGGGAACCGTCGCGAACCCCGCCCCGGGCGCCGGACCACCGCCCCCGGCGCAAGGCCGGCGGGTCAGGCCAGCCATGGGGCGATCGCGCCTGGCGAAGGCGGCGCAGACCGGCCGGATACGACGAGGGCGCCTCACGGGCGCCCTCCGGCTCAGTTGCTCACGACCTCGTCGGCCCGTGTCTTCGAGACGAAGCGGGCCAGGAAGATCCCCAGCTCGTAGAGCAGGCACATGGGCACCGCCAGCATCAGCTGCGACACCACATCTGGCGGCGTGACCACCGCGGCGATCACGAAGGCGCCGACGATCACGTAGGGCCGCGCCTCCTTGAGCTTGGCCACGTCGACAATCCCCAGCTTGACCAGCACGATCACGATCACCGGCACCTCGAAGGTGATGCCGAAGGCCAGGAACATCGACATCACGAAGGCCAGGTATTGCTCGATGTCCGGCGCC
>RRZT010838827.1_pt1 | contig 16297 bp, 16 predicted proteins | sample 2165551 | NCBI WGS metagenome assembly RRZT01 (sample SAMN10456910, study PRJNA506462) | wastewater metagenome | biome: wastewater; feature: sludge; material: wastewater sludge; isolation source: wastewater sludge with Escherichia coli K12::gfp cells carrying plasmid... | place: USA: Moscow, Idaho...
GCCAGAGGATGAAATTGAACGGTTCCAAGCGGTCGCAGGAGGCTTACCATGACTGATCAATCGATGACAACACCGCTGATCATTGCCGGTCGACGATTCGGCTCCCGGCTCTTCACCGGGACGGGTAAGTTTGCCTCGGCACAGATGATGTCGAGCGCCATTGCTGCATCCGGCTCTGAGCTGGTGACCATGGCCTTGCGCCGGGTTCAACTGGAGAGACAGGACGAGCAGATCCTGGCGCCCTTGACGCAACTGGGGATACATCTGCTGCCGAACACCTCCGGAGCCAGAACGGCAAAAGAGGCTGTCTATGCCGCCCATCTGGCCCGTGAAGCCCTCGGGACGAATTGGGTGAAGCTGGAGATCCATCCCGATGCGCGCTACCTGATGCCCGATCCCCTTGCCACTCTGCAAGCCGCCGAGCAACTGGTGGCCGATGGCTTTGTGGTGTTGCCTTACTGCAGCGCGGATCCCGTGTTGTGCAAGCATCTGGAGTCGGTGGGGTGTGCGGCTGTGATGCCACTCGGGGCCGCGATTGGCTCAAATCAGGGGCTCAGCACCCGGGAGATGCTGAAAATTATCATCGAACAATCTGGCGTTCCGGTGGTGGTCGATGCCGGCATTGGGGCTCCTTCCCATGCGGCCGAGGCCATGGAGCTGGGGGCGGATGCGGTCCTGGTCAATACCGCGATTGCCGTCGCCAGCCAGCCGCAGCAGATGGCGCAGGCGTTTCGTCTAGCAGTCGAGGCCGGAAGGTTGGCCTATGAGGCGGGTCTGGCGTCGCGGCGCGTGGTGGCCGAGGCGTCCAGCCCCTTGAGTAGTTTTCTGGCTTCCTTAAGCTGAGGAGTGGCGATGAGCTTTTACGATATCTGGCAACAGCTGGATTGGACAGGGTTGCAGCAGGCCATCACGGAATCAACCCCGGCGGATGTCGAGCGGGCCTTGCATCGCGGACGCCGGGATCTAGCCGATTTTGCCGCGCTGATCTCGGTTGCTGCCGAGCCTTTTTTGCCGCAGATGGCGGCCGAGGCGGAGCGATTGACGCGGCAGCGCTTCGGACAGGGCGTCAGCATGTATTTGCCGCTCTATTTGACCAATCTATGCGCCAATGACTGCAGTTACTGCGGTTTTTCCATGAGCAATAAACTCAAGCGCAAAGTCCTGGATGAGGAGGAAGTTCGTGCCGAATGTGCGGTGATCCAGCAGATGGGCTATCAGAATCTATTGCTGGTCACCGGCGAACATGAGACCAAGGGCGGCATGGACTATTTCCGGCGCATGTTGCCGGTCGTCAAACCCTATGCCAGCTACCTGATGATGGAAGTTCAACCGCTGGCCACGGAGGAGTACCGAGAGCTCATAGAGTTAGGTCTGGATGCGGTCATGGTGTACCAGGAGACCTACCATCAAGCCACCTACGCCGAGCACCACCTGCGGGGCAAAAAACAAGATATGCGCTGGCGGATGGAGACTCCGGATCGCCTCGGTGCGGCTGGCATCGACAAGATCGGGCTGGGCGCCCTGCTCGGGCTTGCTGATTGGCGCACCGACTCCTTGATGCTGGCCCATCATCTGGAGTATCTGCGCAGACGCTACTGGACCAGCCGCTACTCGATGTCGTTTCCCCGATTGCGTCCCTGTACCGGCGGTTTCAATCCGGGACATCCGATGAGCGATCGGCAACTGGTGCAACTGATTTGCGCCTGGCGGTTGCTGGATCCCGAGTTGGAGCTCTCGCTCTCGACCCGGGAGTCGGCTGAGTTTCGTGATGGCGTGATCCCGTTGGGGATCACCAGCGTCAGCGCGGGCTCCAGTACCCAACCGGGGGGGTATGTTCGTCCTCAACAAGAGTTGGAGCAATTTGCCATTCATGACGAGCGTCCTGCCCAGCGAGTGGCCCGTTCGATCCGCGATGCTGGCTTGGAGGTGATCTGGCGTGAAGCCAGTGCGCGGGACTGGAGTCGATAACCCATAGTGCTCTGACGTTTAGTGCTCTGACGTTGCAAAATGCAGCTCGAGGGTCCTGGTGTTGCAATTTGCACAGCAAAAAGCCTCTCCGGAGGCTTTTTGGGGCTCAATTTTCCCCGAAACAGCTCTTTGGGGCCTGGCATGACCTTTGCGATAGCCTCAGGAGTTGGCAAGCAAAGCGCAGACTGTCTGCGTACTCGTGGAGGTTCATCATGAAAAACCAGCTGTCCTTTTTGGAGTCGACTCAAGTCCTGACTCTGGAAGGGGACTTTGATGCTCTGGCCTGTGAAGAGTTAACGCCGATCCTGGAACGCATGCCGGGATGCGCGGAAGAGGTGCTGGTCGATATGAGCCAAGTGCACTTCATTGATTCATCCGGCATCGGAGCCTTGGTGTTTCTCTACAAACGATTGCTCAACGCCGGTTGTTATCTGCATCTGGTGTGTAAACCCGGGCAACCCAGAGAGCTGCTGCGACTGCTGCATATCGACCGCAGTGTGCCCTGCTATGGCTCGGTGACCGATTATCAGCAGGGGATAACGGATGGTACCGTATGAGCGTGTATCCTGATGCGCAGCTCATCTGGCAGTGCCACGGTTGCGCGACGCTCCAGGGGATCCGTTTTTTGCGCCAGGAGTTGGCGACTATGCTGGTGACTCTGGGCATGGCGCCTGACTGCCAGCAACAGCTACTGCTGGGCATCAGCGAGCTGATGACCAACGTGGTGCGCCATGCCAAGCCATCAGCCCATCGAATGCATATCGTCCTGTGCCGGCAACACAAGGTCATCTGGTTGCAGTTGGAAGATGACGGTGGCGCCTTTGATCCCATCAGGCACGCCCATCTGGCCTACCGAACCTGGCATCAGGGTACGAGGCTGCGAGTCTCGGGCTATGGCTTGGCGTTGTTGAGGGTCACTCTTCCGGCATTACGCTATCAACGCGCGGTGGGTACTAATCGCTACAGCTTGCCACTGGCCGCATGAAACAACGGTTGGCGAGGTCACGGCCAACTATGATCCCATTAACACAAGCAGAATAAGACGCGGCTCTTGCTTGTTGTTGCTCCTGCTCTCTGTTAGACCCAATAGAGCAACCTGTTGACCGGAGCATCGTCGTGACCTCTTCTCGTCCCCTGATTTTTTTGGTTGAAGACAGCCTGACACTCGCCTTGCTGTATCAGGATTATCTGCGCAGTGAACCGTTTGATGTGGTGCATTTTGCTCAGGGACTACCGGTTCTCGAGCAACTGGAAAAACAGTTGCCCCAGGTGGTACTGCTGGATCTGGAACTGCCGGATATCTCGGGGATGGAGATCCTGCGCTTTATCAATGAACGGCATATTCCCTGTACCGTGGTGATGGTGACAGCCCATGGCTCGGTAGATATCGCGGTCGATGCCATGCGTCAGGGCGCCTTTGATTTTCTCACCAAGCCATTTGATGGCAAACGACTGTGCACTACGGCGCGCAACGCGGCCCGACATCAGCAACTGACCTATCTGGTCGAAACCTATCGCGCCAATTATGACCGTAACGAATTCGGTGGTTTTATCGGCGGCTCCCTGCCCATGCAAGGGGTTTACCATATGCTGGAAAGCGCGGCCCCGAGTAAAGCCACTGTCTTTATCACCGGGGAAAGTGGCACCGGTAAAGAGGTGTGTGCCGAAACTCTGCATAAGCTCAGCCCGCGCCGCGATCAGCCGCTGGTGGTGCTCAATTGTGCCGCTATTCCGCGGGATCTGATCGAAAGCGAAATCTTCGGTCATGTGAAAGGGGCATTTACCGGTGCGCTCGCCGATCGGCTGGGGGCCGCGGCGCGTGCGGACGGCGGGACCCTGTTCCTAGATGAAATTTGCGAGATGGAGTTGGATTTGCAAAGCAAGCTGCTGCGGTTTATCCAGACCGGGAGTTATCAGCGGGTTGGTGGTAGCAAGCTGGATACTGTGAACGTGCGCTTTGTGTGTGCGACCAATCGGGATCCTCTGGTCGAGGTGCAAGCCGGACGTTTTCGTGAAGATCTCTACTATCGTTTGCACGTGATCCCGGTGGTGCTACCACCGTTGCGGGAGCGGGGTGAGGATGTGTTACAGATTGCTCGGCAATTTCTCCGCCAGTTTTCTGCCGAAGAGGGCAAGCACTTCACCGGTTTTAGTCATGAAGCTGAATCCATACTGCTCGGCTATGCGTGGCCGGGCAATGTTCGACAGTTGCAGAATGTGGTGCGCAATATTGTCGTGTTGCATGAAGGGGATGTGGTGCAACCGGGCATGCTACCGCCACCCTTGAATCAATGGATCCCCAGTGAGCGTTTCACACGGGAAGCTCCCGCTGAGTTACCCGTCGCAGACTCACCGATCCGCCCCATGTGGTTGGTGGAAAAAGAGACTATCGAACATGCGATTAACCAATGCGGGGGCAACATCCCCCAGGCTGCTAGCCTGCTGGAGTTGAGTCCCTCGACCATCTATCGCAAACGACTGGCATGGGAGTCAGAGGAGCATTAACCGGACGAGGGCAATCAGCCCTTGTCATTGCATGCTATCGAGGAGCAAGCCCAATTCATCGGCGTCCCAATGTTTCGTACAAGATCCTGAGGGTAAGCTGGCCCTTTGTTCCAGACCCGAGCCAATAGGCGGCATCACCGGGGCATGCGAAGGATGGGGTGGCGGCCCTCCGACTATAGGGAGTAATTCGCACAGCTCATGCATGGTATTGATCCGGCTGAGCAAGGGTTTGAAACACGGAAGCCCCTTAAAATGAGCCGTCACGACTAAAGGAGTATCACTGCGCAAGGCCCACTCCAGTTGCAAGGGAGGACATTGGCAAATTTCTGCTGTGTTGTGGTAAGGCAATAAGGTGACTTGCCAGTGTTGCAGATAAGCTGGCAACTGTTCGACACTCTTTTCTCCGAGCCAGAACACGTTACGTTGCTGCAACAGGCGATCCAGTTGCGGACTCTGACGGGGGCCGATCAACACCCAATACCAGTCGGGACGGCGTTTAGCGGCGCTTTCCAGTAATTCCCAGTCCAGTTGTTCCGACAAGGGACCATGAAAACCGATGATGGGGCGTCCCTTGGGCAGGTCACGAGGACGAGATTGCCAGGAGGTCTTGTTTTCATGATCTAGCAACACCGTCTTGTAGGCGGGTAACTTGGCCGCCTGTTGCCGGGAGGGGGCAATCAGCAGACTGGCTTTGGCTATCAGTTGCGTTTCAAGCCACTGCGCCGAATCGTCATCCGGCTGGGGGAGCGAGTATTCATCCCGATAATAGACGATCGATTGAATCCCCATATTTTCTGCCAGACGGTTGGCATCCGGATTTAAAAATACCAACACGGGGGCATGCATGTTCAGGTAGTGCTGAGTATCGCGAATTTGCTTCGCCAGCCAGAATTGACGCAGCCCCTGCAACCAAGAGATGTCGCTGCCGAATGGCGAGCGAAGATTCAGATGGTAGATGGGGGATGGTGCAGTCTCGGATCCGGCACGGGTTGCAACCCATAACACCTTGCGATTCTTGGCCAGGCGTAAAAACAGCTCCCGGCTGGAAGCTGGGCAACTGAGCCAATCGGTAGCGATAATAATCAGATCTCGTTTTTGTTTCATATGTGCCCCCAATCCCGCTAGTGATGAAGCCGGGTATACAGGGTTAAGCAGGAATGATGCCAAGATGGGGTAGTGCAATTAATAGTTATATTTCAGATGGATAACGATTCCTGACGCAAGAATGGCGGAGTGGACGCCGCTGCAAATTGCAAATTGCAGTGACAGATCGCGAATCGCAGATTGGGGTGTGCTCATCAAATCCTGCGGCCAGATGTGATCCTGTCTGAAAAATGACAAGGTTTAGTGGCGGGATTGTCGACTATGGGTGAAACAATAACATGGGCATGAGTTAGTCCACATGGGGATGATCTGAGGCTATGAATGAGTCAGTGCAAGGAGTGGTTATGCAGATCGCGTGTGTAGCTGAAGATTCTTTAGCCGACATAGAGCACCATCTTCGCAGCCTGCTAGCCAGGTCGGATGTGAATGGTATTTTGCTCATGGTCGCCTCCGGGAATACATTCCCGGTTTCGTCCCTAGAGCCGTTGCTCAAGCATGCCAACAAGCCGATTTTTGGGGGCATATTTCCATCTGTGATGTGGGAAGGCGAGCAGTATGGCACCGGAGCCGTGATGCTGGGGCTGAGCTGTGAGGTTCGTTGGGCGGTTCTTGAGGATTTGCATCAGGAGAGCCTGGAAGCTTCCTTGCAGGAGGCCCTGTCGCTGGATGATGGCGCGCGCGAAACGCTGTTTACCTTTGTTGACGGTTGTTCCAGTCAGATCAACAAACTGATTGCGGCTCTGTTCAATCAATATGGATTGGAGCTCAATTACATTGGCGGTGGGTGTGGAACCGCATCTTTTGAGTCTATTCCTTGTGTCATAACGCCATTGGGAGTGCTGCAGAATGCGGCTGTTCTTGCTCTGGCGCGTTGTCATAGCGGTGTTGGGGTGGCTCATGGTTGGCAACCGATCTCCGGGGCTTTCAAGGTTACTGAAGCTGATGGTAATCGGATTATCTCTCTGGATTGGATACCGGCGTTCGAGGTGTATCGGCAGGTGGTTGAGTCCCATGCCGGAGCCTCGTTCGCGGGATCCAGTTTTCGTGATCTGGCCAAAGCCTACCCGTTTGGTATTGCCAAACTGGGTCAGGAGATGGTGATCCGGGATCCGGTGCAGTGTCTTGGCGGCAGCCTGTTATGTGTCGGCGAGGTACGGCGAGGCGCCTATGTGCATGTGATGCATGGTAAAGCTGCAGAGCTGATCCAGGCTGCACGCCAAGCCAGTGAGCTGGCATCGACATCATTTGGTCATGCCAGCCCCGGAGCCATGCTATTTGTCAATTGTGTCTCTCGCTCCCTGTTTTTAGGGGCTGATTTTTCACAAGAAATGGCGGCGGTGCGTCAGAGTGGGTTGCCGATGATAGGGGCGCTGACTTTGGGAGAGATCGCCAACAGCGGTCAAGATTATCTGGAGTTGTTTAACAAGACATCGGTTGTGGGGTTGCTCTGAACATGGCCAATACCAGTCTGATCGAACAGGAAGTTCTGCACGAGATCGCGATGTCGATTGGCATCAGCCTTGATCTGGGAGACATGCTGCGGGAGTGTTTACCTATCTTTGTCCGGGGGTTGGGTTGTTGTACGGCGGCCGTCCTTTTGCAGGATGGGGAATGTGGTTTCTTCACCCCCAAATGCATATTGCCCCATGCGGCTATGCGCAACCGTGGTTTGCATCAGGCCATGGCCAAGGCCATCGACTTGCATACCTCGGGTCAGGCATTTGCCATCCCGCTCATGGAGCAAGCTGAACAGCATCTTTACTATGCCTGGCGCCTCAAAGAAACCGGCATTCTCCTGTTAGGGCGTAGCAATGCGTTTGCCTATCCGTTGTATATGGAGGTCGGCCCGCTGGTGGATAAGCTGGCTTTCGCCATCCAGGCCTGCGAGCAATATGACTCGCTCCGGATTGCCAAACAAGCCATGGCCAAGGCGCGAGACGAGGCTGAATCGGCGAATAAGGCGAAAAGTTATTTTCTGGCTACCATGAGCCATGAGATCCGGACCCCCCTCAATGCGGTACTCAACCTCTCCGAACTCCTGGCTGAAACCCAGCTCAGCGATCACCAGCATCGCCTGCTCAACGGCATTTGCTCGGGAGGGCAGGCGTTGCTGCAATTGGTCAATGATGTGTTGGATTTTTCAAAAATCGAAGCTGGGAAGCTGGAGTTCACCCCCGAGCCCTTTCACTTGGGCTCGCTCCTGGATGGGGTGCGAGATTTATATGGCAAACAGGCAACCGAGAAGGGATTGAGCTTCGAGTTTAAGTTGGATCCACAGTTACCGGAGGTGATTGAGACTGATCCATCCCGTCTGCGGCAGATTTTGCACAATCTGCTATCGAATGCTCTCAAGTTTACCGATCACGGCTTCATTCGCGTCACCGTGACTCCAGAACCTCTAGCCCCTGGAGCGCAGCAATTGCGTTTCATGGTGGAAGATAGCGGAATTGGTATCGCCGAGGAGCATCAGGCGGGTTTATTTCAGGAGTTTCATCAGCTGGATTCTGGTCTAAACCGCCGCTTTGGCGGGACTGGCCTTGGCCTTGCGATCGTGGCTCGGCTAGTGGATGGCATGAAGGGCTCCTTGGGGATGAGCTCCTGCCTGGGAGAGGGAAGTCGTTTTTGGTTTGTACTCCCGGTGCTGACCTCTCGCACTCTGACTGCACCCCAGTCTCTGCCTCTGCCGACTGCGGGCGGAAATATTCTCTTGGTGGAAGATAGTCCGACCAATCAGATGGTGGCCTGTGCGTTATTAGAAAAACTGGGTTGTCAGGTGACCGTTGCCGAGAGCGGGGCGCAGGCGATTGCTGCGGTGCAACATCAGATGTTCGATCTGGTCTTGATGGATATTTCGATGCCGGGAATGGATGGTATGGAGGCGACTCAGCGGATCCGTCAGTTGGGTGCCGACTATGTGCAACTGCCTATCGTGGCGATGACCGCTCATGCCCTTGCGCAGGACAGAGCTAGCTGCCTGGCGGCGGGAATGAATGATTATCTGAGCAAGCCGCTGCAACGGGAACGACTGCAGGAAGTGGTCAGCCGATGGTTAGCGTCGGCTCCGCTCGCTGTTCACCCGGCGCCTGAATCGCCGCCACTCTGGATCACCTATCCGATCCTGGAGCTCAGCATACTCGATGGCTTGCAGCAGGAAACCACGCCACAAGTTCTCCTGCAGGTGGTGGAGTTATTTATTCAGGAGGTCGGGGTGCATGGCAAGGCGCTCGACTCCGCGCTTAACACCATGGATCTGCAGGCGGCCGTAGCGCCAGCACATGCCATCAAGAGCAGTGCCGGTGCCTTGGGTGCTATGGCCTTGTTTCATGCCGCCTCTGCGTTGGAGTCGGCTTGTCGGCTCGCACACGCCGAGACGGCCGCGCCGTTACTGCGCGATATCACCCCGCTGATCCAGCAAACGGTTACTCGTCTGCAGCAACATTTTCAGCCGGTCTGCTAAAAGTTCCCCTGACTGGTGAAATTCCGTGCAAGTGCGGATTTGTGCGGCAAAGTTGGGGAAATTCTGCGGAATTTTATCGACCAACCGGCAGATCCCAGTAAAATTCCCGCTTTTTGCGGCGAGAGATTTTCGCTCGCGTTGCTTGTTAACAGATGATTAACAACTAGCCTTAGTGCAGGAGTTAAACATGTGTTTAATTCACCTCTGGGCGATGAAGAAGAGCAGGAGTACATAGTGGAAAAGTTTTGGCTGAAGCGTTATCCCGCAGGAGTTCCGGCCGAGATCAATCCTGACATCTATCCCTCGTTGGTGGAGATGTTTGAGGCGTCTGCCGCACAATATGGCGATCTGCCGGCCTATATCAATATGGGGCAGACTCTGACGTACCGTGGCCTGGAGCAACAATCCAGAGCTTTTGCCGCCTATCTACAGCACGAATTGAAATTGCAGAAAGGGGATCGGGTTGCTCTGATGATGCCCAATCTGTTGCAGTATCCAATAGCCTTGTTCGGGGTCTTGCGCGCCGGTCTCATAGTAGTGAACGTCAACCCCTTGTATACCCCCCGGGAGCTGGAACACCAACTGAAAGACTCGGGTGCCAAGGCCATCGTGATCGTATCTAATTTCGCCAACACCCTGGAGCAGGTGGTGTTCAAGACTGGCGTGCAGCATGTGATCCTGACTCGCATGGGCGATCATCTCGGGTTTGCCAAGGGCACATTGGTGAATTTCGTCGTCAAATACATCAAGAAGCTTGTTCCCAAGTATCACTTGCCCAATGCCATCTCGTTTCAGCGCGCTTTGAATAAGGGCCAGCATTTGCAATATATCAAACCACGGATCCAGCCCGGGGATATTGCCTTCTTGCAATACACAGGTGGCACGACCGGGGTGGCCAAGGGCGCCATGCTGACCCATCGCAATATGCTGGCCAATGTCGAGCAGTGCCTGGGGGTGTATGGCCCGGTACTGCACCAGGGACAGGAGTTGGTGGTCACGGCTCTGCCGCTGTACCACGTTTTTGCGCTGACGGTGAATGGCTTGTTGTTCATGCGCTTGGGTGGCTGCAACCTGCTGATCACCAATCCGCGGGATATTCCCGGTTTTGTCAGTGAACTGAAACAATATCAGCCGACCTGCATCATAGGGGTTAATACGTTATTCAATGCGTTGTTGAATAATGAGACATTTTGTCAGCAGCCGATGCCCAATTTGCGCTTGGTGATTGGCGGGGGTATGTCGGTGCAGCATGCGGTCGCCGAGCGTTGGCAAGCCACCACAGGCACCAAGCTGCTCGAGGGCTATGGTTTGACTGAATGCTCGCCCCTGGTTTCGGTCTGCCCTTATGATCTGGAAGGGTATAACGGCTCAATTGGCCTGCCGGTTTGTTCCACCGAGGCGCGGATCGTTGATGATGAGGGGCGGGAGATACTGGCGCTGGAGCAATCCGGCGAATTGCAGATCCGGGGTCCCCAGGTCATGAAGGGGTACTGGCAACGGCCGGAGGCGACGGCGGAAGTCATGAAAGATGGCTGGTTGAGTACCGGGGATGTGGTGGTGTGGCAAGAACAGGGTTTTATCCGCATCGTCGATCGCAAGAAGGATATGATCCTGGTCTCCGGGTTCAATGTGTATCCGAATGAAGTCGAGGATGTAGTCGCCATGCATCCCAAGGTGTTAGAGGTGGCGGCGGTTGGCGTCCCCAGCCCACAAACCGGTGAGATGGTGAAGATTTATGTGGTTAAGCGTGATGCCTCGTTGAATGAGGCCACCCTGATTGCCCATTGCCGTAAACATTTGACTGCGTACAAGGTGCCGAAGCTGATAGAATTCCGCGCAGAATTGCCTAAATCGAATGTCGGCAAGATATTGCGTCGTGTCTTACGCGATGAAAGTGTCAAACCGACGGCCCCTTGAGACGGTATTGCGACCACCGCTCGTTGTTTCAAGCCACATGGATTGACCATGCACTACCAAACTATTATCCACGCCGAGGCGCTTGCCGCCTTTTGCGCCGAATTGGGCGCCGCGCCTCTGGCGATTGATACTGAATTCGTTCGAACCCGCACTTACTATCCCCAGCTGGGCTTGGTCCAGTTATTTGATGGTCAACAATTGGCACTGATTGATCCGGTGGCGATCCCCGATCTATCACCGTTATGGCGCGTGTTGCAACGGCCCGATCAAATCACTGTACTCCATGCGGCCAGTGAAGATCTGGAGTTGATCCATCATGAAGCGGGGGCCATGCCGTTTCATACCCATGATACCCAGTTGGCGGCGGCGTTTACTGGCTCCGGGCTATCGATTGGTTTCAATGCCATGACCCAGGAGTTGCTGCAGGTGACGTTGGATAAAGATCAGGCTCGGACCAACTGGTTGGCGCGGCCCCTGACGGAAAAGCAGTTGCACTATGCGGCAGCTGATGTGTTCTACCTGCTCCCTATCTATGAAAAACTGCTGGAACGTTTGCAGCATGAAGGGCGCATCGCTTGGTTCGAAGAGGAGTGTGCCGCGCTGGTGGAGCGCAAACGTCCCCAGGAGCTGAGTGAGCAAGCGTATAAGGATATTGGCAATGCCTGGCAGTTGGGTCGTCAGGAATTGGCGGTACTGCAACGGCTGGCGATGTGGCGCGAGAGTGAGGCCAAACGCCGGGACTTGGCGTTAAATTTTGTGGTCAAAGAGCTACACCTGTTCAAATGTGCCGAGCGGATGCCGAAGACATTACGGGATTTGGAACAACTGGGTCTGTTACAACCGGAGATCCGTAATCATGGCAAGACACTATTGCGCCTGATTGAGGAGGCCCAGAATAGTGATCCCCAGAGCTGGCCTCAGCGGTTGCAGCGGTTAGTCGATTTCCCGCACTATAAATCGGAACTCAAGCGTCTGCGGGCTAAAGTGGAAGCCGTGGCCAATGCACAGCGCTTACCGGTGGAGTTGTTAGCCTCGAAAAAGACCATCCATCAATACCTGAGCTGGCTGTGGAAATGTGCCGACGAACAGAAACAGGATGGTAAAATGCCACGTCTGTTAACGGGGTGGCGCAAAGAGTTGCTAGGTGATTTGAATCAATAGCCGCTCCCTTCATCATCCCAATAAAAAAGCGCGGAATTCCGCGCTTTTTATATGGTTTGCTAAACGAATCAATCGTCGCTGTCGTCACCGGGCTTACGTTCGCCACCCAACATAATGTTGAGCTCCAGAACGGACAAGTCATCTTTCTTATCCAGCTGGACGCTGACCTGATCTGGGCTGATTTCCACATACTTGCGGATCACATCCAGCAGATCCTGTTTCAGTTGTGGCAGATAATCCGGGCCGCCCCGGGTACTACGTTCATGGGCAACGATGATCTGCAGGCGCTCTTTGGCAACCCGGGCGGTGTTATCTTTGCGCGGACGCAGGAAAAAATCGAGTAAGGACATGGCTTAGCTCCCAAACAAGCGAGACAGGAAGCCTTTCTTCTCCTCGACCAGGAAGCGAAAATCACGCTTCTCACCGAGAAGACGGGCAACTGCGTCGTCATAGGCCTGACCGGCATCGGACTCAGCGTCCAGAATAACCGGCTCACCTGCGTTAGAAGCGCGCAGGACGGAAGGGGATTCAGGGATCACCCCGAGCAGCGGAATAGCCAGAATTTCCTGCACATCCTCCACGCTCAGCATGTCGCCCCGATTGACCCGATTAGGCGAGTAACGAGTCAGCAACAAGTGTTCCTTGATAGGCTCCAGACCCAGTTCGGCACGGCGAGATTTGGAGGCCAGGATCCCCAGGATCCGATCCGAATCGCGCACCGATGAAACTTCCGGGTTGGTGGTGACGATCGCTTCATCGGCAAAATAGAGTGCCATCAAGGCGCCAGTTTCGATGCCAGCCGGGGAGTCGCAGAGGATATAGTCAAACCCCATATCCTTGAGCTTGCCAATCACTCGCTCGACGCCTTCGCGATTCAGTGCTTCCTTGTCGCGAGTCTGCGAGGCGGGAAGAATGAACAGATTCTCCACACGCTTATCTTTGATCAGGGCCTGATTCAGATTTGCTTCTTCATTGATGACATTGACGAAGTCATATACGACACGGCGTTCGCACCCCATGATGAGGTCCAAATTCCGTAAGCCGACATCGAAGTCAATGACCACCGTTTTGTATCCGCGCTGCGCCAACCCAGTGCTGATGGCAGCACTACTGGTGGTCTTACCAACGCCGCCTTTTCCCGAAGTTACGACGATAATACGAGCCATGGGTGCTTTCCTTGTAAACCGTTAAGACTGCAATTTTTCGAAGATAAGCTTATCTTGCTCCAAACGGATATAAACGTTTTGTCCCGTCATTTCCGTTGGAAGCGCGTCACTAAGCTGGTAGGTGCCAGCGATGGAAACCAATTCGGGATCCAGCTCCTGGCAGTAAATGCGAGCCTGGGTATTGCCTCGGGCACCAGCCAGAGCACGACCTCGCAGTGAACCGTAAATATGGATACTGTCGTCGGCAATGACTTCTGCGCCATTACCTACGGTGCCGATGATGACCAAAGAGCCACCCGCAGCGTAAATTTGTTGTCCAGAGCGGACATTACCATGATGCACCCGGGTCGGAGTGATCGTCGGCTCATCATCTTTTTCGGCTGTGACGACAGGCTCCGGTGCTGCTGGTGTTACCACCTTGCCAGCTGTCATGACCGCGAGCCCTGCCGCTTTGGCGGCTACCTTGGTGGCCTCATCGCGGGCACCACTAACACCAACCAGAACGAAATCTTCCCGTTCTATGGTCTCTTTCAAGGCTTCAAAATCAGGAGTGTTTTCCAGGCGTTCGACGTTCACCACCAGCGGTGCGAAGTTGAAAAACTGGGGCGCTTGCGCCACCTTGGTTTCCAACAATTCCTTGATTTGCTGTGGATCTGTATCCGTCAAATGCAAGACAGACAGGGTGAAAGTACTACCCTTGAGTTCAATGCCGGTATCGGCCATTTACAGCACTCCGTTGACGAGGAAAACCCTTATAGTTATTGAGTTCCACATGGTATAGTCAGCCACCATTTCAGGCAATAAACCCCGTGAATTTTAACGCGATCCATGATCTGTGCCGTATATAAAAGTCCAAAAAAAGACGCTACCTATCTCTTCGTGGAGCGTCGCGATGATTTTTCACGCATCCCTGACTCCTTGCTGACTGTTTTCGGCAAGCCGCAATTCGTCATGTTGCTTTCACTCAAACAGACTCGTCCACTGGCGTTTGTCGAACCAGAACGGTTGCTGGAGGCTCTTGCGACCCAGGGTTATTTTCTGCAACTGCCGCCGCCAGAGCCGGACTTGCTCAAACAGCATCGCCAACAGCTAGGACTGGATAAAGTCTGATGAACAAACTATTGCTCGTGGCTGGCTTGCTGTCAGTCACCTCCTTGCAGGCATCGCCTGCTATTTCATTTCCCGACTATGTGCAGAATTTGAAACAAGAGGCCAGGACGCAAGGGATCTCGGCTGCGACCGTGAATGCCTCATTTGTCGATGTGCGCTTTATCGAACGCGCCGTGAAGAATGACCGCAACCAGCCGGAATTCAAACTGACGCTGGATACATATCTCCCCAAGGCCGTGCCGGAATGGAAGGTACGTCAGGCTCAGCAGTTATACCGTAAACATTATGCTCTGTTGCAGCAGATCGGCGAGCAATACGGTGTGCAACCGCGTTTTATCGTTGCTCTGTGGGGCATAGAAACCAATTTTGGTAAGTTGACCGGTAAGTATTCACTGATCTCGGCATTAAGCACCTTGGCTTATGAAGGGCGCCGCGAAGCCTTCTTCAAAAAAGAGCTGTTTGCCGCCCTGCGCATCATTGAACAGGGCCATGCCACACCGCAAACTCTCAAGGGCTCCTGGGCCGGTGCCATGGGGCAGGTGCAATTTATGCCCAGCTCGTTCCTCGCCTATGCCGTGGATCAGGATGGCGACGGTCGAAAAGATCTCTGGCATAGCCAGGCCGATGTGTTCGCATCCGCCGCATACTATCTGCAGCAGCACGGCTGGAAAGGGGAAGAGAATTGGGCTCGTCGTGTGCGCGCCCCGCAAACCCTGGATCCGGCCCAGGTTGGTTTGACGGTCAGTAAGCCGGTGAGTGAGTGGCGCGCTTTGGGGGTGGTCAATCTGGATGGCTCATCCTTACCGGCTGTTGCCCAGCAAGCATCGCTCGTGATGCCGGATGATAAAGAGGGCAGAGCTTATCTGGCCTATGACAACTACAAGGCGCTGATGGGCTGGAACCGCTCTAACTATTTTGTGGTCGCCGTGGGCTATCTGGCGGATCGCATCGTGGGGAAATCATGACACAGTTGGCTGAAAATGAACGCTTCTGGGAGCACAAGAGCCTGGAGCAGATGAGCCAGAGCGAGTGGGAATCCCTGTGCGATGGTTGCGGCAAGTGCTGTCTGGTTAAATTGGAAGATGCCGATAGCGGTGAACTTATTTTCACCAACGTCGCTTGTGATCTGCTGAATCTCAAGACCTGTCAGTGCGGCGACTATCCTAATCGTTTCAAGAAGATGCCGGATTGTCTGCAATTGACTATCGACAAGATTGCCGAATTTCACTGGTTGCCAACCACCTGCGCTTACCGGCTGTTAGCAGAGGGCGATCCCTTACCGGTTTGGCATCCACTGCTGACTGGCAGCCGGTCCGCCATGCATGCCGCTGGTCATTCCATCCGCAATAAGGTGATCCACGAACGTTTTGCCGGTGAGTGGGAAGATCATATCGTCACCTGGCCCTTGGGCTTCTAAGTTGCGACGACCAATCTGGTTCTAAAAAATGAAATTTCAAGCCGACCACTGCGTCGGCTTTTTTGTCTCTGCCATTATGCCAGATGGCTGCGCCATTTAGGTGCAGAGTCACTTGCCTCCCTATTATTGCGCACCAGTAGATTTCACTGTGCCGTAGTTCAGTGCAAAGGAATGTCTCGCCTGTTGCGGGGGATATTCCTAATAATTGCCTAGCCATCAATCATAACTAATTGAATTTAAACAATATAAAAATCAGTTAATTCCTGAGTCAGCTTTTGGCATGCGACTTGTAATACCTGCTTGTATACAAGTTGGAATGCTAAGTGGGTGCAGGGATGAGAACAACGGGATGGACGATTCAAGAGTGGCAACAGGCTTACCGCCAGCAGGGCGCTCAGGTCATGGATCTGCTGGCACCCCTGGTGGCGAGCCGCTCGCCCGATGATAACGCCTGGATCAGCCGTATCACTCGTGAGCAACTGGAACAGCAAC
>RRZT010291481.1_pt1 | contig 16293 bp, 30 predicted proteins | sample 2165551 | NCBI WGS metagenome assembly RRZT01 (sample SAMN10456910, study PRJNA506462) | wastewater metagenome | biome: wastewater; feature: sludge; material: wastewater sludge; isolation source: wastewater sludge with Escherichia coli K12::gfp cells carrying plasmid... | place: USA: Moscow, Idaho...
AGCAGATTTATAAGCAGCGATACCGCCTGTCACTGCAAGAACAACGTTTTTCATTGCTAGTTCTTCTAAACAAAAAATTTGGCATATAGTAACAATTTTTGTCGATTTTAGGTATGATTGAGCAAAAATAAAAACGAATTGGTGGAAAAATGCATGGCAATTAAGGACTGGCACGAGGACGAGCGCCCACGCGAAAAGCTACTACAAAAAGGGGCGGCTAGCTTATCGGATAGTGAAATACTGGCGATTTTTCTGCGTACAGGCACCAAAAACCAGTCCGCCATTGAGTTAGCGCGAGAGTTGATAACTGAGTTTGGTAGCCTTGCAGGATTATTATCAGCGCCCAGTGATGACGTTATGAACGTTCATGGTATCGGCATTGCCAAATACACGCAGATTTTAGCCAGTTTAGAGATGGGAAAGCGCTATCTTGCCAGTCAAGTTAAGCAAGCCCCCACCTTAAGCTCTAGTCAACTGGTCAAAGACTACCTCACTACCCAGCTTAGACACCTTCAGCGTGAAGTGTTTGCGGTACTTTTTCTAAGTAACGACCTTACCTTGATTCAATTTGAGATTCTATTTACCGGTGGGATTTCATCATGTTCGGTATGCGTGCGTGAAGTGTTAAAAAACGCCTTAAAATACGGTGCCAGTCAGTTGATTATCGCTCACAATCACCCGACCACCTCAGCCGAGCCCTCAGCCGCGGATATTGAATTAACGGTTTCACTCGCGAGTGCTTGTCGCTTGGTCGATATGCTGTTGGTGGATCATATTATTGTTGGGCAAGATAGCACCCAATCTTTACGTGAGCTAGGTAAATTTAGTGCTTAAATCGCGCTTTTACTTTAAATGCCAACCAAATTGCACCTAACAACCCTAAAACCGCCCCAAACAATGCCAGTAATGGCGCAAAAATCGACAAGGCGGACAAACCAACTGCCGTACCTGTTTCAGTTGCTGCGACCACGGGATTGGCCAATCCGCCTGTTGTGGCCGTCGAAGCCACTCGTGTGGTGGCTGTTGCACCTGCAATCGTACCCGCTACCCCACCACCGGCAACAATCGCTAACGCCCAAGTCATAGCTGGGCTTAAATCAGTCAAGGTTGATGCCATCACTAACGTACCTGCTACCCCAGCTAAGGGCACAGCAATCGTATCCAAGAGATGATCCACATAAGGGATTAAATAACTGACCGACTCAGCAATACTTGCCACACCCAAGATAACCAAGGCAGGCATTGAGCCGACCCAAGCCCAACTGTCAGTCAATGGAATCACGTGAAAATACGAGGCCAAGCTTAAGGCAAAAAGTGGCACAAACACACGAAATCCCGAACTGGCTGCCAAGCCAACTCCCAAAGCAATACTCATAATAATTTCTAATGACATTATTTCCCCCGACTGCACTTTTTTACTAATTCATTATAATACGGATTATGCCGATTTTAGTTTAAGAAAAAAACACATATTTGGTTAGCATTGCAAAACACATCAACACAATGACGGGACGAATGAACTTGGTACCGCCCTTAACGGCCATATGAGCGCCCAAACTTGCGCCCACCGCCTGACCGATCATCATGGCAAACCCTATCGTCCATAGCACTTTACCACCCAAAATAAAAAACACCAATGAAGCAACGTTACTGGTGAAATTCAATAACTTGGCATTCGCGGTGGCGGTAATCATGTCTAAACCACGTAAGGTTATACCTCCTAACGCAAAGAACATCCCGGTACCTGGGCCCAAATAGCCATCGTAAAAGCCAATCAAAGGGGTCACCCCATACTGCCACTTTTTTCGTGTCAAGCGTGGCTCAGATTTAACCTCCCCAGCATTGGGTGCAAACAAGTAATAAATGCCAATCAAGGCAATTAAAAAAGGGATGGCTTTGGTCAATAAATCCGGTGGTGATAACTGCACCGCTATCGCTCCCAGTATCGCACCAATAAAACAAGCGATAATTGATGGCCAAATTTGCTTAGGGTGAATTTTTCCCTTTTTTATCATGGTAAGCGATGCAGAAAATGAGCCTGCTGTCGCTTGTAACTTATTGGTACCCAAGGTATATAACGGTGGAATATTCGCCATGAGCATGGCCGGAATTGTTAGTAACCCACCCCCACCGGCCAAGGCATCAACAAATCCCGCTACCGCTGCAACGCTTGATAAGGCTAGCAGCACATCCCACGTTAAGGTCATATATCACTCATTGATTGTTAGTTATATAAAAACTGTAAAGACAAAAAAACCTCATAAGCAAGCCTTATGAGGTTTTTAGCAATTTAGTAGCCAATATAAAGCCTGGCACTAAACAAGCAATTAGTCACGGTCAACCAATTCTACATAAGCCATTGGTGCTGCGTCACCATCACGGTAACCCGCTTTGATGATACGTAGGTAACCGCCTGGACGTGCTTTGTAACGTGGACCCAAGGTAGTAAATAATTTACCCACAGTCGCTTTGTTACGAAGACGGCTGAATGCTAAACGACGGTTTGCCACAGAGTCTTCTTTGGCAAGGGTGATTAGCGGCTCTGCCACACGGCGAAGTTCTTTCGCTTTTGGCAAAGTAGTTTTGATAAGTTCATGTTCAAATAATGAATTGGTCATATTTTGGAACATGGCCTTACGATGGCTGCTGGTACGACCCAGCTTTACGCCTGCATTGCGATGTCGCATGGTCAATCTTCCTTTAAATGTTATCGGCTACGGTAAGAGAAACGGTCATCCACGCGTAAATCCGCTGGTGGCCAATTTTCAAGACGCATACCTAACTCTAAATCCTTAGAAGCTAACACGTCTTTGATTTCGGTGAGTGATTTCTTACCTAGATTTGGGGTTTTTAACAACTCAGTTTCGGTGCGTTGTACCAAATCGCCAATGTAGTAAATGTTTTCCGCTTTCAAGCAATTTGCTGAGCGAACCGTTAACTCTAAGTCATCCACTGGGCGTAATAACACAGGGTCAACTTCTTCTTTTTCCTTGATTGGCTCTGGCGTTTCTTCCGCTTCAAGATCAACGAATACAGCGATTTGTTGCTGTAGAATCGTTGCTGCTTTACGAATCGCTTCTTCAGGGTCAATAGTACCGTTAGTTTCTAGTTCGATTACCAAACGGTCAAGGTCAGTACGCTGCTCAACACGAGCGTTTTCTACTTGATAAGCCACACGCAAGATTGGGCTATAGCTAGCATCAAGTTTTAAACGACCGATTGCTTTATTGTCACCTGATTCTTTACGGGTATTAGCAGGCTCATAACCACGGCCTACTGCCACACGCAAACGCATTTTTAGATGACCGCGTTCACTTAACGTACCTAGTACCAAGTCAGGGTTAATGATCTCAACATTGTGCGGTAGCTCAATGTCAGATGCCAATACTTGACCTGGACCTTGTTTATCAAGGGTTAAGAATACTTCATTTTGATCATGGAGTTGAATTGCTAAGCCTTTTAAGTTAAGCAACAAGTCAAGGATGTCTTCTTGCAAACCTTCTAAGGTTGAGTACTCATGATCCACGCCTTCGATCTCTGCTTCGATAACGGCAGCACCAGGCAATGAAGAAAGTAGAATGCGGCGTAAGGCGTTACCAAGGGTATGACCAAAACCGCGTTCTAACGGTTCGAGCGTGACTTTGGCATGCGTTTCATTAACCGTGTCCACGTGGATGGCATTCGGTGTTAGAAACTCTGTAGCATTTAGCATCATATGTCACCTCGACTTTTAATATATTAATTATTTAGAGTACAACTCAACAATCAAGTTTTCGTTGATTTCAGCAGGTAAATCAGCACGATCAGGCGCTTGCTTGAAAGTACCTTGTAATTTGCTGTGATCAACTTCTAACCATACTGGCGTACCACGTTGGCCTGCAAGTTCAATCGCATTTTTGATACGCAATTGTTCTTTTGACTTTTCGTGTACGGCAATCACATCACCGTCTTGAAGTTGGATTGATGGAATGTTTACACGAACAAATTCATCACGACCAGCTTTTTTGACCAAAATTGCACGGTGGCTTACTAATTGACGAGCTTCAGCGCGAGTCGCACCAAATCCCATACGATAAACCACATTGTCCAAACGACGCTCTAACATTTGCAATAGGTTTTCACCAGTAGCACCACGCATACGAGCCGCTTCTTTATAGTAGTTAGAGAATTGACGCTCTAACACACCGTACATACGTTTAACTTTTTGTTTTTCACGTAATTGTAGTGAGTATTCAGAAGTTTTGCTACGTGGGTTACCATGTTGACCAGGTGCACGATCAGCTTTTTTGGTTTTTTCTTCGTACGCTTTAACACCTGATTTTAATTGTAAATCAGTACCTTCACGACGAGAAAGTTTTAATTTAGGACCTAGATAACGGGCCATGAAAGTCTCCTTATACGCGACGTTTTTTCGGTGGACGAGTTCCGTTATGAGGAATCGGGGTTACATCGCTAATGCTGTTAATTTTATAACCCAAAGCACCTAATGCTCTTACCGCAGACTCACGACCAGGTCCTGGACCTTTTACCAAGACATCAACATTCTTGACACCATATTCTTGAGCTGCTTTACCAGCAACTTCAGCGGCAACCTGTGCAGCGAATGGTGTTGATTTACGTGAACCACGGAAGCCTTGTCCACCGGCGGTGGCCCAAGCCAAAGCATTACCTTGACGATCGGTAATGGTAACAATGGTGTTATTAAAAGACGCATGGATATGAGCTACGCCCTCAGAAACCGAGCGACGAGTCACTTTTTTGCGACTGCGAGTGTCTTTTGCCATCTTTTAGCTTCCTAAGTTAATTATTTTCTGACTGCTTTACGTGGACCTTTACGGGTACGCGCGTTCGTTTTAGTACGCTGACCGTTAACAGGCAAACCACGACGATGACGTAAGCCACGATAGCAGCCTAAGTCAACCAAGCGTTTGATATTCATTGAGATTTCACGACGCAAGTCACCCTCAGTTGTGTATTCTGCAACTTGGGTACGGACAGCATCAAGCTGAGCATCATCTAATTGACTGATTTTGGTGGTTGGCGCAATGTTAACCGCTTCTAAGATTTTAGCAGCAGTGGTACGGCCGATACCGAAAATGTAAGTCAATGAAATGATCGCGTGCTTGTTGTCGGGGATGTTTACACCGGCAATACGAGCCATTGACATTTCTCCAAATGGTAAAAACAAGATGAGAAAAACTCACCTGCTATGTGGTATTTTGACAGTTTGTTATCTAAAAAATGCCAAAATAACGACAAGTAGCGGATAATACATTATCCGCTACTTTTTTGCAAGGACTTATTAGCCTTGACGTTGTTTGTGGCGTGGTTCTGCACTACAGATAATGCGAACAACACCTTTACGGCGTACTACTTTGCAGCTACCGCAGATTTTTTTAACAGATGCTTGAACTTTCATGTTAAGCTCCTTTTCAAAAATGAATTAAGGTTGAGTCAAACCCACTGATTGAATCAGTGAGTAATCATGGTATTGGTGCGTCATTAAGTGGGCTTTCACTTGTGCAATAAAGTCCATAATTACGACTACAGTAATCAATACTGACGTACCGCCCAAATGGAACGGAATATTAAACATTGTCTGTAAAATCATTGGCATTAGACAAATAATTGTCATATAAATCGCGCCAATAAAAGTCAAACGGTTTAATACATGATCCAAGTAGCGTTGGGTCTGCTGACCTGGACGAATACCCGGAATATAAGCACCACTGCGTTTTAAATTCTCTGCCACTTCTTTTGGGCTAAACACTAATGCCGTATAGAAATAACAGAAGAAAATAATTAATGCGGCAAAAATCACCAAATATAGCGGTTGCCCCGGTGATAGTACCAATGCCATATTCTGCAAAAACGATTGGAACATATTAGGATTAGCCGATTGACCAACCCATTGCCCCAAGCTTGCCGGAAATAGCAATAGTGAGCTCGCAAAAATTGCCGGAATCACACCCGCCATATTAATTTTTAATGGTAAATGTGACTGTTGCTGGGCATAAATTTTACGCCCTTGCTGCTGTTTTTGTGCATAGTTAACAGGGATGCGACGTTGGGCACGTTCAATAAACACAATACCCGCTACCACTACCAAGGCTAATAAGGTAAAAATTAACAAGGTAATCATATTTAACTGACCTTGTTGTACCATATTAATAGATTGGGTAACCACTGCTGGGAATGTTGCAACAATACCGGCTAGAATCAGCATGGAAATACCATTGCCAATACCGCGCTCAGTAATTTGCTCACCTAACCACATCAAAAACATCGAACCAGCTACTAATGAGGTAACCGCCGGAATATAAAACGCAAGACCCGTTGTTAGGGTCAAGTTTTGGCTAATCAAACCGGTACACATACCAACTGATTGCACCAACGCCAATACCAAGGTCAATTGACGCGTATATTTATTGATTTGGCGCTGACCTGCTTGGCCTTCTTTCTTTAACGCTTCTAATGAAGGGACCACTGCCGTCATCATTTGCACGATAATCGAGGCAGAAATGTAAGGCATGATACCGAGTGCCATCACTGACATTCGTTCTAATGCCCCACCTGAAAACATATTAAATAAGCCTAAAATCGTGTTTTCATTGGTTTTAAAAAAGTTAGCCAAGCTATCAGGGTTCATACCTGGAATTGGCACATGCGAACCAAATCGGTAAACGACTAAAGCACCCAACAAAAAAAGTAAACGGTTAAATAACTCGTCATACTTTCTGATGAAAGCCAATGGATTCATAGTTGTTGACTGCTTTGCCATCTAGGATTACTCCTCAACTGTACCGCCAGCCGCTTCGATAGCTGCTTTTGCGCCTTTAGTCACTTTAACACCTTTGAAAGTGTAAGCTTTAGCTACATCACCTGATAGAATGATGCGAGCGCGCTGCATATCACGACGGATGATGTTAGCTGCTTTCAAAGTTTCAACGCTTACAACGTCGCCTTCAATTTTGTTAAGCTCTGATAAACGTACTTCAGCAGTAACCATCGCGATTTGGCTAGTGAAACCAAATTTTGGTAAACGACGGTACAACGGCATTTGGCCGCCTTCAAAACCTGAACGAATACCAGAACCTGAGCGTGAAGTTTGACCTTTCACACCACGGCCACCAGTTTTACCTAAGCCAGAACCAATACCACGACCGCGGCGATGTTTTGCTTTTTTAGAACCTTCAGCAGGTGCTAATTCATTTAAACGTAGACCCATTATGCTTCCTCCACTTTAACCATATAGTTAACGCGGTTTACCATACCACGGGTCGAAGGGGTATCTTCAACTTCGACAGTATGTCCAATACGACGTAACCCTAAGCCTTTTAAACAAGCTTTGTGGCTTGCTAAACGATGGGCACTCGATTTAATTTGAGTAACTTTCATTTTTTTCATGATAACTCACCTTATCTTAGCCCAAAATTTCTGCAACGGTTTTACCGCGTTTAGCAGCAACTTGTTCAGGTGTTGACATTTGTTTTAGACCGTTAAAAGTCGCGCGTACAACGTTTGCGTTGTTAGTTGAGCCATAACATTTGGTCAAAACGTTTTTAACACCAGCAACCTCAAGAACGGCACGCATTGCGCCACCAGCGATAACACCAGTACCTTCTGAAGCAGGTTGCATATAAATACGGCTAGCACCATGACGAGCAGTGATTGGGTGTTGTAAGGTAGTACCGTCTAATTCAACACTGATCATATTGCGTTTCGCAGCTTCTAATGCTTTTTGGATCGCAGCTGGTACTTCGCGGGCTTTACCACGACCGAAACCAACACGGCCATTACCATCACCAACAACAGTCAATGCGGTAAATGAGAAAATACGACCACCTTTTACTACTTTAGCAACACGGTCAACGGCGACCAAGCGTTCTACCAAACCATCTGTTTGTTGTTCGACTTTTGCCATGATTAGAACTCCAATCCATTTTCACGAGCTGCGTCTGCTAAAGCTTTAACACGGCCATGATATTTAAAACCACTACGGTCAAAAGCAACTTTAGTGATGCCAGCTGCTTTTGCACGTTCTGCGATAAGTTTACCAACCGCAGTAGCGGCTTCGATGTTGCTGGTTTGACCAGAACGTAGGCTTGCATCTAATGTAGAAGCTTGTGCCAATACTTCACCACCAGTCGGTGAGATAACTTGGGCATAGATATGCGTATTGGTACGGTTAACCGATAAACGATTCACACCTAGACCGCGAATATGAGCACGGGTTTTTTTAGCTCGGCGTAAGCGAGCAGATTTTTTATCCAACATATCATTTCACCTTTATTTTTTCTTAGCTTCTTTACGAGCGACATGCTCATCGCTATAACGAACGCCTTTACCTTTATAAGGCTCTGGTGGGCGATAGCCACGAATGTTGGCAGCAGCTTGACCTAGTTTTTGTTTATCACTAGATTTTAACACAATCTCAGTTTGAGTTGGGGTTTCTGCAGTTACGCCTTCTGGCAATACGTATTCGATTGGGTGTGAGTAACCTAAGTTTAGGTTTACTTTGTTACCAGCAACAGCAGCTTTATAACCAACACCGATTAATTGTAAACGACGCTCAAAACCGTCTGTTACGCCTTTAACCATGTTGTTTAATAACGCACGAACTGTACCAGTGTGCATCCAACCATCTTTTGTATCAGCTTTAGGTGAAACGATAACTTGGTTATCTTCCTGTTTTAGCTCGACCAAATCATGCAGGCGTAAAGTTAGCGTACCTTTGCTACCTTTAACTTCAACCTGCTGACCGTTCAACGTAACACTGGTACCATTTGGTAGTGCTACAGGGGCTTTAGCCACACGAGACATACGGGTAATTCCTATGAAAAGTTAATAAAAAATAACAGGCACAATAACACTGTGCCTGTTTTTAACCAATGAAATTATGCAACAAATGCGATAACTTCGCCGCCTAAGCCTTGTTTACGGGCTTCGCGGTCACTCATGATACCTTTATTGGTAGAGATGATAGCGATACCTAAGCCTTGTTTTACGCTTGGTAGTTCATCTTTACCACGATATTGACGTAAGCCTGGACGGCTATAACGTTTGATAGTTTCGATAACTGGTTTGCCTTCGAAATATTTTAGATCGATAGTCAACTCAGTTTTGCCTGCTACAACTTCTTCAGTGCTAGCAGCTGCCACATAACCTTCGCTTACTAGCAAATCAGCGATTGATTTACGTAGTTTTGAGCTTGGCATAGTGACAGAGGCTTTTTGCGCCATCTGTGCATTACGGATACGGGTTAACATATCAGCAACGGTGTCTTGCATACTCATATTGTGTCCCCTTTACCAGCTTGCTTTGTGAACGCCAGGCACATCGCCTTGCATTACTTTTTCACGAATCATGTTACGTGAAAGACCAAATTTACGGAAGTAACCATGTGGACGACCGGTTAAGGCGCAACGGTTACGTAAACGCACTGGTGAAGCATTACGTGGTAACGCTTGGAATGCGAGCATTGCATCTAGACGTTCTTCATCAGTGGCATTGATGTCGCTCATAATTGCTTTAAGCTTAGCACGCTTTTCAGCATATTTAGCAACAGTCGCTTCGCGTTTTAATTCGCGATTAATCATACTTTTCTTTGCCATATTGCTATTATCCTTGCTGTTAGCCTTTAAACGGGAAGCCGAATGCTTTTAGCAATGCGCGACCTTGTTCATCAGTTTTGGCGGTAGTGGTAATGGTGATATCTAAACCACGAATACGGTCAACTTTATCAAAGTCAATCTCAGGGAATACGATCTGTTCTTTGATACCTAGTGAGTAGTTACCACGGCCGTCAAAGGCTTTATCAGAAAATCCGCGGAAGTCACGAATACGTGGAATTGCGATAGCAATCAAGCGGTCTAAGAATTCATACATCTGTTCGCCACGAAGGGTAACTTTAGTACCAATTGGCCATTCTTCACGAATTTTGAAGCCTGCAACAGATTTACGCGCCTTAGTGATAACTGGTTTTTGACCAGCAATCGCGGTCATGTCTGCAACGGCACCTTCAAGAACTTTTTTGTCTTGAGCGGCAGCGCCAACACCCATGTTTAGCGTGATTTTAGTGATTTTTGGAATTTCCATAACGTTGGCTAAGCCCAACTCTTGTTGAAGTTGTTGCTTAAGCTGTTCGTTATATTGTGTTTTAAGTCTTGCCATTACCAATACCCTTAGCCAGTTATGCAGTCGCCACTACTTCACCAGATGAACGGTATACGCGTTGCTTTTTGCCTTCGCTGTTCACTTGATAAGTAATACGGTCTGCTTTTTGGGTTGCTGCGTTAAAAATCGCAACGTTTGAAATGTGTAAAAAAGCTTCTTGTGAAATAATGCCACCTTCTTTGCCAGTCGCTTGATTTGGCTTTTGGTGTTTTTTAACAATATTCACGCCTTCAACTTTTACACGGTCATCTTTTACTGCCAAGATAGTGCCTTGCTTGCCTTTATCTTTGCCAGCAATAACAATTACTTGGTCGCCTTTACGTAATTTAGCCATGGTTTCCTCACAATACTTCTGGGGCTAGTGAAACAATCTTCATGAATTGTTCGCCACGTAGTTCGCGGGTTACTGGTCCAAAGATACGTGTTGCAATTGGTGCTTTGTTGTTGTTCAACAACACAGCTGCATTATCGTCAAAACGTAGTACTGAACCGTCTGGGCGACGTACACCAAATTTAGTGCGTACGACTACCGCGTTCATTACATCACCTTTTTTGACACGACCGCGTGGAATTGCTTCTTTCACAGTCACTTTAATGATGTCGCCTACTGATGCATAACGACGATGAGAGCCGCCTAGTACTTTAATGCACTGTACTCGTTTTGCACCACTGTTGTCTGCAACTTCCAGCATTGTTTCAGTCTGAATCATCGCGTTACTCCATAAATTGGCAAAACAAGTCTTTGCCACAATAAGCCATTTTTAAGGTGGCATATTGTAGCAAGGTTTGACTTGCTTTGCAATTACTAACTTGATTGGGTGTATCTAATTAAATTTCGTTAATTAGATGTTCACTGCTTTTTCTACCACGTCTACCAATACCCAAGTTTTGGTTTTTGATAGAGGGCGTGTTTCTTTGATACGAACTACATCACCAATGCCACAAGTGTTGTTTTCATCATGGGCATGTAGCTTAGTTGAGCGACGGATCATTTTGCCATATTTTGCATGGCGGATACGACGTTCAACCAATACAGTGATGGTTTTGTCCATTTTGTCGCTGATTACTTTACCAGTGACGGTGCCATGTTCTTGGCTTGCAACTTGCTCACTCATGATTAGGCTCCTTGTTTTTGGGTGATAAGGGTCTTGATTTGAGCAATCGTGCGACGATTGCCTTTAATCTCATGGGTGTTGCCTAGCTGACCAGTGGCTTTTGCCATACGAAGACGGAAAGCTTCTAGTTGCTTTTCGTCTAGTAATTGGGTCAGCTCTTCTACTGATTTTTCACGTAATTCACTGATCTTCATTACATTATCGTCCGTTTAACAATGGTGGTTTTAAATGGCAATTTGGCCGCTGCTAGCAAGAATGCTTCAGTGGCTAGCTCGTCAGAAACACCTTCGATTTCGTAAAGCATTTTGCCTGGTTTAATTTCGCAGACCCAATATTCTACAGGACCTTTACCTTTACCCATACGAACTTCTAATGGTTTTTCGGTAATTGGTTTGTCTGGGAATACACGAATCCAGATTTTACCACCGCGTTTGATACGGCGTGAAATGGTACGACGTGCAGCTTCGATTTGACGAGCTGTCATACGACCACGTTCAACTGACTTCAGTCCGATGGTACCAAAAGATACGCTACTACCACGGTGTGCTAGACCCGTATTACGTCCTTTTTGTACTTTACGAAACTTGGTACGTTTTGGTTGTAACATATCTATTAACCTCTGTCTTTAGCTGGACGGTCACTGCGAGGACGGTCGCTACGTGCACGACGTTTTTGTGGCGCGCGAGCTTGTTTGTCTTCTTTAACCGGGTTATAAACACGGTTCATGCCGTCAAGAATTTCACCACGGAAAATCCAAACTTTTACACCGATAGTACCGTAGGTAGTTTCAGCGCGGACGTTTGAATAGTCGATGTCAGCACGTAAAGTGTGTAGTGGTACACGACCTTCACGATACCATTCAGAACGGGCAATCTCAGCACCGCCTAGACGACCTGATAGTTCAACTTTGATACCTTGTGCGCCAGCTTTCATGCTGTTTTGTACGGCACGCTTCATCGCGCGACGGAACATAACACGACGCTCAAGCTGTGACGCAATACCGTCAGCAACTAAACGTGCGTCTAAGTCTGGTTGGCTGATTTCTTCGATGCTAACTTGCGCTGGAACGCCCATTAATTTGGTCAATTCTTTTTGCAAGGCTTCGATATCTTCGCCTTTTTTACCAATGATGATACCAGGACGAGCAGTCGAGATGGTGATTTTAGCGGCACCAGTAGGACGCTCGATGCTGATATTGCTAATCATCGCAGCTTTAAGTTTGTTTTCTAAGTATTTACGTACTTGTAAGTCGTTAATTAGGTACTCAGAATATTTTTTTGGATCAGCATACCAGTTCGCGTTTGATTTACGAATCACGCCAAGACGGATACCGATTGGATTGACTTTTTGTCCCATTATTATACCCCTACCTTAACTGTGATGTGACAAGTACGTTTGCTGATACGGTCAGCACGTCCTTTCGCACGTGGCAAGATACGTTTTAGCGTAATGCCTTCGTCAACATAGATGGTAGAAACACGTAGGGTGTCAATATCCAAACCGTTGTTGTGTTCAGCGTTAGCAATGGCTGATTCTAAGCATTTTTTAACCAATTTAGCCGCTTTTTTGTTGCTAAAGGTTAGGATGTCAAGGGCACGCTCGATTGATTTGCCACGGACTTCGTCAGCGACTAAGCGTACTTTTTGTGCCGAAATGGCGGCACCGCGTAATTTTGCAGTTACTTCCATAGTTCGCACCTTATTTTTTAGCTTTCTTGTCAATGCCGTGACCACGATATGTACGGGTTGGGGCAAATTCACCAAGTTTATGACCTACCATCTGTTCGTTCACGATAACTGGCACATGAGTACGGCCGTTATGAACAGAAATAGTTAAGCCAACCATTTGTGGCAAAATCATTGAGCGACGTGACCAAGTTTTGATAGGCTTGCGTGAGTTTGTTTCTAACGCAGTTTCTACTTTGGCAAATAAGTGCGCATCGATGAATGGACCTTTTTTCAATGAACGAGGCATGAAATGATTCCTTATTTCTTATTGACGCGACGGCGACGGATGATCATGTTGTCAGTACGTTTATTAGAACGTGTTTTAAGACCTTTAGCCTTTTGACCCCATGGGCTAGTTGGGTGTTTACCGAAGTTACGACCTTCACCACCACCATGCGGGTGATCAACTGGGTTCATCGCAGTACCGCGAACGGTTGGGCGAACACCGCGCCAACGATTAGCACCAGCTTTACCAAGTGATTTAAGGTTGTTTTCTGTGTTCGATACTTCACCAATTACCGCACGGCAATTTACGTGGATACGGCGAGTTTCGCCAGAACGTAAACGTACGATAGCATAGATGCCGTCACGACCCAATAATTGCACCGCTGCACCGGCTGAACGAGCAATTTGCGCGCCTTTACCGATTTTTAGTTCGATGTTGTGAATCACAGTACCGACTGGGATGCTGCGCAATGGCATGCAGTTACCTGGACGGATTGGTGCAGTTTCACCTGAAAGAACGGTGTCACCTTGTTGCAATTTTTTTGGTGCGATAATGTAACGACGCTCACCGTCTGCATATTTTAATAAAGCGATGTGTGCGGTACGGTTTGGATCGTACTCGATACGCTCTACAACTGCAGGGATGTTGTCTTTGTTACGTTTGAAGTCAACTAAACGGTAATGTTGTTTGTGACCACCACCCACGTGACGGGTAGTGATACGACCGTTGTTGTTACGACCACCACTTTTGCCTTTTGACTCGACTAATGCTGCAAATGGACGACCTTTATGAAGGTGTGGATGCACCACTTTCTCGACAAATCGGCGACCTGGTGATGTCGGTTTGGCTTTTACGATAGGCATTGTAAATTATCCTTATTCGTTGTCAGCAGCAGGAGTTTCTGCTACGTCGGCTACTTGTACATCTTGACCAGCTTTTAAGGTCACATAGGCTTTTTTGTAGTCTTGACGACGACCTACCGTGCGACCAAATCGCTTTGTCTTACCTTTAACATTCAAAGTGTTAACTTTAACAACTTCAACACCTTCAAACATTAATTCTACGGCTTTTTTAATCTCAAGTTTTGTCGCGTTAGTGGCAACTTTAAATACTTGTACACCTAGAGTGTCGCCCAAGATTTGAGATTTTTCTGAGAATACAGGTGCTTTTAGTACCTGATATAGTCTTGCGTTATTCATGCTAACACTCCCTCAATTTCTTTGGCGGCTGCGACAGACATGATGACTTTGTCAAATGCGATTAGGCTAACTGGATCAATCTCAGTGCTACCTAGTACATTGACGTATGGAATATTGCGAGCAGCTAAGTAAAGATTTTCATCGATATCGTTAGTTACGATTAATGCTTTAGGGGCATTTAAATCTTTTAGTTTAGCGATAAGCTCTTTGGTTTTTGGTGCTGAGACACTGATGTCATCAACTAATACCAAACGGTCTTGACGAATTAATTCGGCAAGGATACATTGCATCGCACCGCGGTACATTTTTTTGTTCACTTTTTGTGACCAATCTTGTGGTTTTGCAGCGAATGCGCGGCCACCACCAACCCAAATTGGGCTACGGATTGAACCAGCACGTGCACGGCCAGTACCTTTTTGACGCCATGGTTTTTTACCACCGCCAGATACTTCGCCACGAGTTTTTTGAGCACGGCTACCTTGACGACCACCTGCAAGATATGCAGTTACTACTTGGTGTACTAGGGCTTCGTTGAATTCACGACCAAATGCTACGTCTGATAGCTCAACCGCCGAACCTGTTACTGTATTTAGATTCACGTTAATCCCCTTGATTAAGCTTTAACTGATGGACGTACGATAACGTTACCACCGTTGGCACCAGGAATTGCACCCTTGATAACTAGGATACCTTTTTCAGCATCAACTGAAATCACTTCTAGGCCTTGTACGGTCACACGTTTGTTACCCATTTGACCAGGCATTTTTTTGCCTTTGAATACGCGGCCTGGGGTTTGGTTTTGACCTGTAGAACCTAGTACACGGTGAGAAACTGAGTTACCGTGAGTTGCGTCTTGGGTACGGAAGTTATGACGTTTTACGCCACCTTGGAAACCTTTACCTTTTGATTGTCCAGTTACGTCAACGATTTGACCTACTTGGAACAAGTCAGCTAGGATTTCACTACCTGCTTCACGACCTTCAAGTTCGCTGTCTTCTACACGAAATTCCCAAGTACCACGACCAGCAGCAACGCCAGCTTTTGCAAAGTGGCCTTTTTGTGCTGCAGTAACGCGTGAATCACGGCGAGTGCCAGTGGTCACTTGGATTGCTTGGTAGCCATCTGTGTCTTGAGTTTTGATTTGTGAGATACGGTTGGCAGTAACTTCAACAACGGTTACAGGGATAGATACACCTGCTTCAGTGAAGATACGAGTCATGCCGCATTTTTTTCCGACTAAACCGATCGCCATGTTGTTAACCTCTTAATTTTTACTGTTATTCAAGTTAGGTGTTACCCTAAGGGGTTAGCCTAATGCGATTTGTACATCAACACCCGCCGCTAAGTCCAACTTCATCAGTGCATCGACTGTTTTGTCAGTTGGCTGAACGATATCGACCATACGCTTGAAAGTACGAATTTCGTATTGGTCACGGGCATCTTTGTTCACGTGTGGTGAGGTCAAGATGTTGAAGCGTTCAATGCGAGTTGGTAGCGGTACTGGACCACGAACTTGTGCGCCGGTACGTTTGGCGGTATCAACAATCTCTTGAGCCGATTGGTCAATCAGACGATGGTCAAAAGATTTAAGTCTGATACGGATTTTCTGGTTAGCCATGCCAGTAAGCTCCTAATATGGTTTATAGATAGGGTTAAGTTCTGCGTTGGGTGTTAAGCTGTTATTGAGTTAGCACTTAGTTGCATTTTTTAAAACAAAAAAAATTCCAGTCCCACTTCAACTGTTGCTTTATTAACACAGATGTTAATAAAGTGGTCAGTTAGTGAAACTGTGGTTTTGTTTTAGTGTCGCAATCGATGGAGCGACTGTATCAAAGGGCTCGCTATTTAGC
>RRZT011664751.1_pt1 | contig 16293 bp, 7 predicted proteins | sample 2165551 | NCBI WGS metagenome assembly RRZT01 (sample SAMN10456910, study PRJNA506462) | wastewater metagenome | biome: wastewater; feature: sludge; material: wastewater sludge; isolation source: wastewater sludge with Escherichia coli K12::gfp cells carrying plasmid... | place: USA: Moscow, Idaho ...
AGCAACCCTTCGTAAATGGAACCAAATTCCTCTACGTCCAAGTCGGCGTAATTTACCCGTACAAACTGCCCGTTTTCGTTTACAAAGGTTACCAGGTAACGGATTACTCTCAGTAAACAGTCGTTATCGAGCATTTGGTCGTTGATAACTCCCAATGCCGACGGTGCAAAAAGCCCCGAACCAAGGGGTGCAATGCCTAATTTTTTACCGTAAGTGTCGTATTCGAACAGGGAGAAAGTAGTAAGCAAGGAATGCCAAAGATCGGTTTTGCGCGGATCGATATAGGTCATTTTCACCGCCAGTTTGGTGAGGCGCTGTATGCTGTAATAATCGTAATAAATATTGCGCTTTTTGTTGAGTTCTTCATCGCGCTTGTCGGCATATATCAGTTTGCGCTCTTCAATTACCAGCAAAAACAACATGCGATAAACGAGGCGCAAGGTGTGCAGGTAATATTCGTTCGGCTCTATTTTATGCTCCAATACCAGTCGGCGCAAGTTTTCGTTTTGTGGGTGCAGTAGCAGTCCGTTGGCCAGTTCACGAATGGAACTTTCTACCGCAACGCTTAATCGTTCGCGTATGCGAGATCCTGAAGCAATGGCTTCCTGATGGTAAAACTCAATAAAACTATCGGGACCGGCATCCATTTTTTCGGACATGCGGCTGGCATGCAGCGTACGGTAAAGCAGTGCAAACTCCACGTACAACCCTTCTTCCATCATTTGCTCCAGATCGAACTCCAGGTAACTCAGGCGGCTGAGGCGGGTAGCATCGCGCAGCAAGCGTAAAAACCGACCGTTGCTTACCAACCCATAAAGATGTTCGGTATTGTTGATATATTCCTGCATCAGCGCGTGGGGCGACAGGCGCGTTCCACCAGTTTCGGGGCGTTTGTCCAGCGATTGCTGCACACCCACCAAATGAAGCGGAAAACCATCTTTATTGGAAGCGCGGTGGCTGATGGCATAGGATTTTTCGTTGATCATCTCGGCATTGGACGAATTGATTTCGTAGCCCAGCACCGACAACAAAGGCAACATCCAATACCGGCGTGTTTCGGAAGTACCGCTGTCCGAGTCCGACAGGGCATCACGTTTAATCTTGAACACATTCCAATTGCTCACCGCCAACGACCACGCCAGATTGATCTCGTCGCGCACAGATGCTCCTGGATTTAGATTAAAATCGCCCGCCTTCTGAAAACGAATGTCTTCGGTTCTTATTTTCTCAAGTATCTCACTGGTGAGTATGTTTCCCTGAATGGAAATGGCACTGTAGTTCATAACTTTGTGTGTTTTTTATTTCAGCAATTTTCAAAAGAATAATTTTGCGATTCGACTTATCGGCTTATATACCGATAAATGCAGTTTATCGGTATGGAAGCCGATACATCTAAAGTAGGTTGATCAAAATCCCTGTCAATAAGGCAAACCCAAAACTAAGCAATGTTCCTACCAGGATATATTCGTTTTTTTGAGGAGCATTAAATCTCAAAATTGATTTCGCTGCAATGATTAAACCAACAGCTGCAAATTGTGACGAAAGTATAAGCGCTAAGGTCATATACCTTTCCATTACTCCAATCACTTTTCCTGCATTTTGCAACTCTTTTTCTCCTGTTTTATCTTCAGCAGGAATAGTTATACCACTAATATTAAATATCATTTTGATGTATATATTGGCTGGCTTACCACAAAAAACAAAGGCAGCAATGACAGCAAGTATTTTCGTATCAAAATGAATCCCGAACATAGGTTTTATGTCGCAGTTATTCAAATAGAACACTGAAACAGCGACCAGAATCAGCATATGAAGCAATTGATCTACAAAGAAGAAAACATTACTCTTATGACTATATTTCAGACCAATATACGTTTTTAATGTATCAATCAGCAAATGCGAAATTGCTATTAACAATGATGCAAACACAAAATACCAATCGAATGACAACAAATAGGATACTACAAAAACCAGGATAGCATGTGCTAAATGATATTTTGTAAAAGGTTTTAGCTTCTTTTTTTCACTCCAGGTGGCTGATTGAAAAATAAAGTCGGCTATAAAATGTGCTGTTAATTGCAACAAAAGTAGTTGACTTAGATTCATTGTATGTATTTTTCAAAATAGTTGACTGATTTCTCTATGGCATTCCAGCTGGCAGCTGATGAATGTTGACTGATTGTTGATTGATTTCTATTCATTTTTAAGCTTATTTCCTTTTCGTTCAAACCTGATAGTTTATAAAAAAGCACTTCCGATTGCTTTTGTGAACATTTGGATATGATAGCATCCAACAATGAAAATATCGATTCAAATTTTTCTTGTTCTTCTTCATTCTTCGAGCGAAAAAACAAGGTGTCTTTTACAACAATTTTTTGTTTATTGGAAGTACTCATATGCTTTATTGCCCTGCCTGACATATAGATAGCTTCACCATCAATAATACCATTCATATCGTCGAAAACCGACAAAGGAGCTACTGCTATGGCGGCTCTTATGCCATATTCTTTAAAGTATTTTACCCGGTTATCTTTTTCAGTCTGCTCTGACAATTCTATTGACTTAATATACGTTTTTAACAACAAAGCCACACGTAATGCGTAAGTTGGTGATGTCATTGCGCATTCAATCGTATCACCTTGTACAATTCGTCCATAAAAATGGATGGATAAGTATTGCTGTGCCAGATGCTCCAGGAGATATTGGATTTTTTGTTCAATCTCTCTTTTGTCTTTCTGACCTAAAGAGGTGAAAGAAATTATATCAGCTGAAATAGTTGAATGATTCATACAATATTGCTTATAATGAGTAAATTAAAAAAACTATCGGCAAATATACTAATAAATACAGTTTATTGGTATTATTACCAATAAATAAATATTGTTTTTTCATCCTGTAGCAGTAAATCAACACATTAAATCCTTAACGTTTTATACCGGGATATTCATCAAACAGGGTTCTCAGCATCGGCTTCATCCGAAGTCATTTTAAAGGGGTCGAATCCGACCCTATACATCACAATTGGGAAGATATTCCACCCCTCCGAATTCGGGGAGTTTAAAAATCTTACAAGGCTTTTGGTTTTGGCAATAAAATATATACACCCATTACATCAGGAGGCAAAATGGGAGTAGCCTTTTCGTATCTGCGACCACCAATCAGTTCTTTGAAATGCCCATGTGCTTCCACTAACTTTTCGGCACGCTGATTGGCCAAATCCATAAATTGCGCTTTCAGCTCCTGAAACCGCAACAACTCTAATCGAATATCTTCTTGCTGCCGTTCCACTGATAAGTTGGATAAGGTATTGGCATTGGCCAAAAGTTCTTTGGCTTCGTTGTATTCCAGCGTTTCTATTGTTCCGTTTACAGTGCGGTAGCCCCACAAATACATTTCCTCTGCCACCGATTCCTTGCTCGATCCCACTTCCTTGATGACATTCCGAATCCGGAACATGATCAGACTCGTTTTGGTATTTACAGCATCGGTCTGAGTTTCGCATACACGGGCCAACCGACCATACTCAGGGTGAGGATCAAAAGCAATGGCAATAAGGAACTGACAAAGTTGTTCGACAAATTGGTGATTACGGCCGATGTAATGATATCCTTTGGGGGTAGGCGATACAAAACTGACTTTCACCATCTGTTTTCCTTCGAAATAGCGTTTGATATGTGCCGGTAAGTTTTGGGGTTGCAAGCTGTATCCCGATTTTCCATCCCATTCGCAACTTCCACCGAGCTGTTGCACGGCATTGCGTACCAAAGTAGCCACCGCTTTGGGATCGCCAATAGCTTCGTCCACTTCGGCAAGGTCTTTCTTGATAATTTCCGGATCAATAGATTGATGTGCAAATATATCGCGCAGGTTTTCGCCTTTGCGTCTGGCATTTTCTAATTCGTTGGAAATGGTATGTTCAGTGTCGGCAAATAGTTTTTGTTGAACAGGGTTGTTTTTGCCTTCTTCGAACAGGATTCGTTTAGCAGCTTCGGCCATAATGGATTTACTGTTTTCGCCAATAGCAATGGTTACACCAATTGATTTTTGAATTTCACGTACTTTTTTGATCAACACATCCAACACAAACATGTCCATGGCATTGTCTTCGCCATACAAAACATAAGTCTTAATGAGCGGTGCGGTCTGACCAAACCTATCTACACGTCCTTCACGTTGTTCAATGCGGTTCGGATTCCAGGGTAAATCATAATGCAATACCGCCGTAAAATACTCCTGTAAGTTGATACCTTCACTTAGGCAATCGGTAGCAACAAGTACTCTTTTTTCAGCTTTACCCATTACTTCAATGTGCTCTTTGCGTTGTTCATCAGCCAATTCGGAAGTTATGGCTTCGACATGAATATTTTTAGGTAACTCCGCTTTTAATCGTTCCGCAACATATTGAGCCGTAGAGATATAATGACAGAAAACAATGGGATCGAAACCCTCTTTCATCCATTGCTTCACCAGTTTTACTGTAACATCTAACTTTCTGTCGAGGTTGTTTCTCGATAATAATCCGGCTTCTACCTGCAATTCAGATAAATCGTTGATTTCGTCTTGCTTGAATTCAAGCGTTTCCAGCAAATCCTGGCGGGGAATATCCGAACTATATTCCAAATCCTCAAACAAAGTATTCTCGAGCGACGGAATAGCGATCTCATTTTCACCTGTATCATTGATTTTATCTTTTCTTCGTCCCAACATATCCACAGCCATAGCAGGGCTACTCATTGCCCCTTTTATCAACGCAATAGCTGCCCACGAACGTAACAACTGTGTTTGCTTATTATCAGTTTCAACCGCGGAAATTCCCCGGGCAAAGCGTATGAGGTTTTGATAGAACAATTGGTATTCAGGCGTTAGCACATAACCAATTTCTTTTGAATCCCTGTCCGGAAATTCTGTTTTTTCGTTCAACCACCGTTTGATATGATCCCGTTTGCGTTGAATATAATGTCGGGCTAATCTTGCTTTCTCTTTCTGTGGAATATTTTCAAAGTTCAATTCTTTAAATTCCGGTTTTAGTAGCCCCAGTAAAGAAGTAAACTCACCATCTTTACCACTATGTGGAGTAGCAGTGAGTAAAAGTATGTTTTTCTTTTCGTCCTGCGCCAAATCATACAACAAGGCATAGCGTTGCTGTTGAGTTTTTGACGTTGCATGCTGAGGCAAAGCACAGGTATGGGCTTCGTCCACAATGATAAATTCAGGGCAGTCGTGAATAAATATTCCTCTTCGTTTATCAGCCTTGATATAATCAATGGAAATCACCTGAAAAGGTAGGTGGTGGAATACACTCTGGTCATCCGGTATTTTTCGATCCAGTTTTGCTGCCGTGCTCGAGCGGATTATTTCAGCATCAATATCCAGTTTATCTTTGATTTCTGATTGCCATTGCTCGCATAAATGTGGTGGACAGATAACTGCAAAGCGTCTGACTTCACCGCGTTCCATCATTTCTTTCAGAATAATAAGTGCTTCAATGGTTTTACCAATACCCACATCATCGGCTATCATAAGTCTTACCACGTCTTGTTTCAGTGCCATTACCAATGGCACTAACTGATAGGAACGAGGGCGAAACGATAACTTACCCATACAACGGAATGGGCCTGCAGCATTGCGAAATGAAAGCCTTGAAGCATCAAACAGAATGCGAGCTGTATCGAACGCACCTAACTCCGTTGGCTCGGGTTCAGGGAAGCTGGCCGGTTTAATTTTTTCGATAGCTAACGCAATGGGCAAATACACAGCCGTTGCTTCTTCATCCGAACCTCCTAATGGTTTTATTTTCAAAACATCAACATCATCCGAAGGTAAAACCATCCAGTCTCTTTGACGGTAATGAATCAGCGTTCCCGGTTGATGGGTAGTATATGTAGCCATGTGTTTTGCTTATTTTTTCTTTGATTTACTAATTCCAAGCTGCTTTATCTCTTTGTTCAGCTCTTCAAATGCCCTTGTGTCATCAACTTTTATTCGTTCAGCATTGAATTTTTCATATTCCGTTTCGGCTAACTGAAGTGCCAGCTCATGCGAGATCTTACCAGCATGTTCCAAAATCTCATTATCATTAATAGTCAGTATATCATTGAGCTTTTTAATCCAATCGCGCATATACATTACTTTTTTCTGACGTGCCTGATTTTCGGCAAATGCCAGAAATTGCTCCACCAGTAAGTTTAGCTGACTTAGTTCTGCCTCACTTAAATAATTCTTTGCAATTGCCACATCCGATTTTCTTATTTTATCTCCTGCCCACGAACGTAATCCCATGTTTTGAGTTGTTGCAATAGCTCTTTGTGCTATCAGTTCTGCAGCTGTATGCTGATGTATAGCCCAGTGTAATTTATTCTGAATAGTAGAGAAAAACTTTTTTGCCTGATCTGTCCTGGCATCATAATCTATGCTCAAACAGAAAATATCTTTTACTTTTTGATAGAAGATTCGTTCAGAGCTCCGAATATCACGGATTCGTTCCGTAAGTTCATCGAAATAACGAATCTGCCCCGCTGCTTTCATGCGCTCATCGTCCAAAGCAAAACCTTTTACGATATATTCGCGAAGCCTTTGAGTAGCCCAAATGCGGAAATGTGTTGCCACATGACTTTGCACCCTGTATCCAACAGAAATTATCAGGTCTAAATTGTAAAAAGAAATTTGGCGTGTAACCTTCCTATTTCCTTCCAGTTGAACTTGTGCAATTTTTGCACAAGTTGCCACTTCTGATAATTCGCCGGATTCATAAATGTTCTTAATATGCTTTACAATCGATGTCCTGTCAGTTTGAAATAAGTCTTCCAACTGATTCTGATTTAGCCAAACCGTTTCATCTTCCAACCTGACATCTATTTTGATTTGTCCGTCGGCTGTTTGGTAAAGTATTATTTCGCTATCGTGTTCCATATTGATATGAATAGTGCCAACTATTAATTTATTTTTCTGAATATGTCTTTTCGTCTTAATACCAACTCTTCAACCGTTTCTTTGTAATGCCATTCAACAATATCGTAGCCTTTGTCTCTCAGCAAGGTGCGTTTATGCAAATCATCCGCAATGATGCTTTCTTTGTCGTGTACAGCACCATCACAAAAAATCAAGACAGGACCGTTATGCGTATTGTACACAAAATCGGCACTAATGTAGAATTCGTCAATGTACACCTGGGCTTTATCCGGTAAAGCCAATTTATTTTTATACAAGTATTGAATCAACGGCAATTCTGTACCGCTCGATTTGTCATAAGCACCTAACAGGTATTTGTATTGTTCCTGTCGGTCGTTTCCTTCCTGCAAAAGTGATAAATCGCAATCCATTAATTGCTCTAATACTTCTTTGATGCTGTGACGGTCTAATATTTCGTGATCGCGTTGATTGTAATAAGACAAAAGATCTTCGTATGATGCACGTGGAAGTTTTTGTCCCTTTTCTGTTTCTGTTCGGGTAGCCACATCGAAATGCATACAACTGTAACTTTCCTCGAATAATTCTTTCAACTTGGCAGGCTCCTGGATTAACTGGGAGAGAATGCCCAAACAACCTTCGGAAGCTTCATAAATCAATACATTGGGTTTGTCTTTATTTCCCATTACCCGAACTCCTATTTCGTTTTCTTCTACCTGAAACAAGCGTTCAATCCCACGTTTCAAAGCATAACTTAACGAAATGGTCTGCTCCGGAGTTATTTCCATATTTGCCAGTGGTTGAATATACAAGGTGTCAGCAGTATCACGCACAAAGATCATCACATCTTTTTTGTTATCCAGCACCTCCTGATTTTCCATTTCTTTTTGGGACAACCATTTTCCATTTCTTTTGTCGATTGCAAAACCTTCACCATCTGATCTTCTTGCCTTGCGATTCAGTTTTATCAACTCGGTGGATTGATCATAGATCAGATTCAATAGACTTTGTCCTGCTTTTTGAATGACCAAGCTTTTAGTATGCTCAATTCCTTTGGTATATCTAAAATATTCTTCTATTTCGTAACCCGATGCAGAACGTTCTTCTTCAATACAGGATATACGTTCCAGAGGTATTCCTTCGCTTTCTGACATTTCTATTAAGCAGCCTTGATATTCCATTTTATCACCCCTTAATTCAGTGTGGGTAATAGGATCAACATTGGCCAATTTAATTTCATCGTCTAAAAAAGCATAACCGGTTTCTTTTGATATTTTGATTTTACGTTGCAGGTTATCTGCCTCCAACAGCATCATCCGGTTGATCCTGTACTTATTGCCATTGTGATACAAAGTATTGAATGGCCCAAATTCTTTCAATGCGATGGCCCGGGGACGAGATAAATATTCACCCTGATCATTGTGTTTGTATCCAACAAAAGTACGAACCGGCAATCGGGTAAAGTTATAGCCCGGTAAAAATCCTTCGGCAGCTAAATATCGGAAAATATAAAACTCTGACTGATTATTGTTGGCTCCATTCGTATCATTTATCAATAATTCTATTTGCTTTAAACCGACAGCATGTTGTCGTTTAGCATCCGATTTTAAAGGATTGTCAGCCATAATCACCGGATCATCAAGGGTAATACGAGACTTAACGATCATGCTTCTTGCCGACTTGTACAAACTTATCCAACGGGTAAATGAATCACAAAAACGTGCAACAAAAGAATTAATTTTGTTTTCCAACCATTCATCTGAGAACCACCATGTAGCTAATAATTCGGGTTGTATAGACACAATTACCTGCTGAAATGAAGCAATCAATTTGCCTTTATAATGAGATAAGTTGTCTTCAATCGTGCTAATAATATTTTCTTTGACCTTGATATCTTTTTCGTTGGTAAGGTCTAATAATTCAGCCACTGAAGATTTTAGATCACTCAACGCCAACTCCATTAATATGAATGCATTAAAATGATTAGTCAATAATTCTTCATTCAACAAATCGATGCGTGGGGGTACAACAGAACCAGCCACCATAGTTGCGGACGCTTTAAAATAGTTTTGATCGTGAGGCGACCATGCAGAGCAATAGGTGAATACAACCGCAGTTTGCCCACTACGACCAGCCCGACCACTTCGTTGTGCATAATTAGCCGGATTAGGTGGAACATTGCGCATGTGTACAATATTCAAGTTGGCAATATCTATACCCAACTCCATGGTTGGCGAACAAAACAAGCTTGAAATTTTACCTTCTTTAAAAGCTCCTTCCCGTTCAATACGATCAACACTCGATAGTTGCCCGGTATGTTCTCTCCCGACAATTTCTTTTGGATATTTAGTGAAATCGGTTTTATATAATTCCTGAAAATACATATTGGGTTGTATCACCAAATTCTTGTATGCATTTATTCGTGTTGCATCAACAGCAACTGTTTCACCATCACCAGCTAACCAAATTAAATTATCCGATCGCAGCAAATACCCATTCATCACCCCGCCTGAACCGCGAAGATTTTCTCTCCTTGATAAGAAATTGGCCCTTACAAGCAAATCGCAAAGCCTCTCAATCATTATTCTGTATTGATCTTGCCTTAATGGATCAAAACCGTTCTCCTGCATTTTACGTTTGATAAACTTACCAATACCGGAGCGTAAACCCATGGTGGCAAAATAAATTCCTTTCTGCGTACTTCTTCCCGGTCTAACCGCTACCATGTAGGTTGGCGCTTCAATGGTTTCTTTACTGTCCAGCGACCATAGTTTCTTTTCGTCCAACTTGTTTTTCAGAAACATTTCTTTCTCTGAGCGTTCGTCAATTAAGAAGCGATGATAGATAGAATAATTGGTTCGGAAAAAGTTGAGTAATTGCGACAGCACCTCTTTTCTGGTCGCAGGGGATATGGTTTCAAAGAATTCAATCCCTTTAAATTTGTCATCCAGAGAGCAAAGTTTATCCAGCGTATTATATTCAACTTTTAACAGGGCAGTTTGTTCCAGATTTGGCAAAGTGTAGCGCCAGCCTTTTTTCAAATCCTGAAAAATCCGATATAAAAGATAGGTTTTGATGGCGCGTCCGTTATCGGGGTCAGGGAAGTCAGGATCGGCAGTAGGGTTATTGGCAAAAGCAACTTCTTCCAGTTTGAGCTCGTTGAATACTTTGTCGGCAATGTTGTGAACGGTCAAGCCTTCCGTATTATTTTTTAATGCGAAATACAATGCTGAGCGTAAACGTACGGATGAAAGAAAATCATTAAAATGCCCCGCTTGTAAAGAGGCATCTTGTCTGTTATCGGTGAAACTTAATAGCTTTTGATTTCGAATTTCCTCCCCTTGCTTGAAGAGAGAATCAACAACTGCATAAGCCATGATAGTAGTAGCAGTGCTGCGTCCTTCATTCCCTAATTTCATCAACTTAGTTCCTTCATTCGTTTTTGAGTCTTCGTATATGACTCCGGCAGTAGGGTCTAATCGCAGTTTCACCGGTAGATAAAACCCTTTTAAAGGATAGATCGGCTCTGAAGAGTATTCCCCCTTTGAATTAAAATAAATTCGTTTGGGCATGTGCCAATCATAATAGGGCTTAAACTGAGTTTCAGCGGTGTTCAACCATTCGGTAGGAGCAATTTCAATAGGATCTTCCGCCCAAAATTCTTCATCTTCATCAATGATCAGGTATCCCGATTTAAAGTTTCGTTCTGTAAGCTGCTCACCTTTCGTCTCTTTTTGTGTCAGCGTTCTTACAGGTTCATCCGGATTTCTCGGCAGTAAGATTTTATTCTCTACATCCTTTTCGACACAAATAAAATCAACTCCCGAATATCGGCTAAACAGGATAGGGTATAATAGCTTTTCCCCTTTGTCATCTTTGAAATATCGTCCCGATTGAATGGTGATATTCCGTATATCACGTGATTGCAAAGTCACTGAAACAGTACTTGTTTGAGAAATGAATTGATGAAACCTGAACGGCAGGAAACTGAATCCGGTATTTGCCATACGATTCTTTTCGTTCAACTTCTCTGCCCATTTCAGCAAAGCTATTAAACAAGTTTCAATTGGTCTTAAATCGAGTTCAGTAATATCTTTAAGTTGCTGTGCTATATTTTTGAACGTTTTTGGTTTTCCTCTTTCTAAAACACCGTTGTTCACTTGCAGGGCAATATTTAATTCAATCCAATTTGTAACAGGATGATTGATAAACTCACGCTCATCAGCAGTTTCGTCAATGCCTTTTATCAGAGCATTACGCAATTCTATGGCATTAAATTGTTTCCCCGATGTACAGGTGTCTAAGTATTCCCTGATAATCTGATCAATCCCGTATTTGGCACCAAAGATGGTTGTTGCAACTTTTGCAACAGCTTCTTTCTTTTCATCGGGATTGCCTGCAGATGCCATTGTTGCGGATGTGCCAATACATGATAAATCATTGTTACACCAGCTTTTTATTCTACGCACTAACATACTTACATCTGATCCCTGGCGACCTCTATAGGTGTGTAATTCGTCGAAAACAAGGTATTGCAGGTTGTTTTTTATTGAATCTCTCAACCATGATTCCGATTGCCGGGTCATAATTAACTCCAACATCATGTAATTGGTCAGAATAATGTCAGATGCTTCATCTTTAATTTTTTCCCGAATGTCTGTTCCTTCCTGACCTGTATATTTGGCAAATGTGATTGGGAAATCAGGTCCATAATTGTCTGCATATTTTTTGATCTCTTCTTCCTGGGAATTAATCAACGCATTCATGGGGTAAACTAAAATTGCTTTTACTCCTTTCTTTTTGTTCTTCCCCTGATTGAAAATTGAATTAAAAATAGTCGCTAAATAGGTGAGTGATTTACCAGAACCGGTACCCGAAGTTACTACAAAACCTTTGTTTTGGATTCCAATTTGAATGGCTTCATATTGATGTTTATAAAGATTGTATGCGCCGAAGGCTTTAGATAGCGCTGCATTTACAGGTAAATCATTCAAAGAATTTCCTTTTTCGAAGGAAGGATTAAATTGAATTAACGGTTCCGGTATAAAACCGTCACTATCGAATGCTCGTTTAACCTCCTCTTTTATTCTTTCATCCGCAATATTTAAGAATGAACTCAGATAGCTTCTGTAATTTGAAATTACCTGTTCGTGAGTTTTAAATGCATCCATAATTTTTTCATGTATAAGATTGTTTTCACAACTAACTTTGAGAAGGTAGTTTTTCAATCTCCAAAAATACACAAACTCTTTTAAATTTCACATATGCTTGTTAAGCTATTTTCATCAATAGATTCATTTTCATGCGTTCATATTATTTTTTTAGATAGTTGTCGCATGGAATCCGCAATGAACATCGTCTTTGGCTTAAACGTCTGTTTTAATGCTCGTTTCAAACTAATTACTCTTCAAGCTGTTCGTACAAAGATTCCTCCGGACCTTGTTCCATTTTCGGCAACTCATCCCCGGTTTTCAAATAATACAACAAAAATTTTGCTATTGAACCGTTGGCTTGTTTCGTGGATAGCTTTTCCACAGCTTCTTCAATATCCAAAAGACTACTACATCCTGCTTTTTCGAATATTGCCTTTAACTGTTCATTCTTTCCTATATCACTTTTAATATAACTGCTCAGCTTGTCGAGAGCAAGGTATTTTTTATCGAGTTTACCTAACCCTGTAAGTTCGGTGAGTTTCTGACCTTCGGGCGTACCATTGTTGGTGATAAAAAGGAAAGTATGAATCAATACCGCACCGTCAATATATTCCGCCAGCAAGTATCCTGCTTTTGTGTTAGCAACCCGAAGGGAAACCAGCATTCGGTTTTTGGTCGTTTTTATGATCTCGGGTTGTAAAAACGATGCAAATAAAACTAAGTGTATTTCGTCAATCGTCAAACAATCAATTCTTTCTTCGAGGCGGCGCAAGGCATGTTTCTGAATATATACTTCCACATCCCTGTCGGGAATAGCGTTTTGAAAACCCAACGCTGAAAGTTTCACCTTCGTTTCAACAAACCCATGCTGGGAGTTTGCCCAGCTAACACAATGTGCCAGTCTTCGTTGCCCATCTATTTCGAAATAACGTGTTTTCGCTTTCCTCCTGTTGATATCCAGAACAATACGACTTTGACTGCCCTTTGCTTTGTTTACTTCATTAACTGTGAACCAATGCAAATACTCTTCTATATTGTTTTTAGAAAAACTAATGTAGTTTACAAGATCATGAATGCGGGTCAACGCTTTGGAACAAAGTTCCCCTGTTAAAACAGCATCTAATCTTTTTACAAATGCTTTCACCCATTCAAATTGAGCCTCCGTTTCTTCTCCTTTATCCTTGAATTTAGCCCATTCAAGCATATAATAGAGCGTAAATCCTGCAGTACTAAAATCAGCGAGTGACACTTGTTTTTCATCTATCTTTATTGCAAAATATTCGCGCTGCATCAAACGATGCACAGAAGTCAGCGCGCTTTTCACTGTCTTGTGCGTAAACTCAGGATGATGAACTGCGGTAACAGCTACCGGTAGAAACCGGAGTCCAAAGGCCACTTTAATGACTAAAGGTGGTACTAATGAAAAAGTGCCGGGACCTCCCAGGAGATCAGCCACCCATTTCATTTTTTCAATATATTCGACCTTTTCTTTCTCCCGTTCCAGCTTATGCCGGTTTTGTTCCAGCTGTTTTGGATTTAATTTCTTCATACTCAATTCGGTAAAAAATAAAGGAAAGAAATCTTGTTGAGTGTCTTCTTATTGCTGTAAGTCGACGTTTATTTATGCAAAATTAAATAATATCTTTAAAATTTTACATGTTCGGTATGAATTATTTACGCTTACTCGATGAACTTGTTCAAAATTCATCCAGATAGTACCAGTAGGCGCACCCCGTTTGCAGATGCAGACAGCAAAACAGAGTATAATTCAGGGGTTTCAAAAAAACATATATTACGGCGCTCTACAGCGCTGGTCATCATGTTTTGCGTTGTTTCGGCGGGTATTACAGGGGCTCCTACTCTACAACACGAATAGCTGTAGGCATCGGCAACCCTAAGCTTGTTCTCTGCTTCAGGCCCCGGAGGCAATTCAACTCACACCTAAAATTTTCCCTGCTCCCGCTCCCTTCACCGGTGTAGGGTTTCCAAAAGCATCCAGTGTTCCGAATTCAAGGGCAATGGTGAGTATCAGCGTATCGTCGTCGGTAAAAATGGCAGACGGATCGCTGATATTCAACACTAACTGCTGTTCGGGAATAGAAGCCTGCGTAGAGTACCAGGGCGTGGATGTTTTTTTATACCCTGATCCGATGGTGGAATGTACGGCTTCATAGCCTGTTTTTTGTGCATTTAGTTGCAAATCGGTGGCTATACCCAATGAAATAGTGATACGGAACAGCGAATAGTCCGGCTTAGCCGGGGTGCGGCCATTGGGCAGGTACAGCCCGAAACTACAAGCAAAAGCGGGTATATCCACCGTGGCCTGTTGCATTTCACGGTGTATGGAACTTTGCAACGCTACCCGCAACAGGGTATCGAATCGGTTGTTAGTGTTGAAATTAAACCCGGCAAGCAGCGCCCGGAATCCCGACAAACGAATGCTTCTTTCCCCTACAGGATTTTCCTGATCGGCTTTCTGTATGTTTTTGGCCAACGAACATAAAACCGACGACAGATTATAATCCGCCACATGCGCCAGATCAAAGAAGCTCAGCCGAATTTGTTTACTCATCTTTGAGCATCCTCCAAATTCTTTGTTGTTTTTCCGCACCTTCTCGAATTCGGGATTTCGCTTGATTTTTTCCTTCGTAGCACCGCCTTTGGTGCGTACAAATATCTGGTCACTGCCTTTGCGGGTATAAAATGAAAGATTTTTAAGGCTTCCTGTAATTTGGTCTAATTGTTTTACACGTGCCATGGTTGATGAATTGATAGTGGGTAGCTAATAGTCGGAATGCGCATTGTTTTCTGCCCTGCGACAGCTTGGCTGACTCCCGATGCTTGTCTTTGCGCTTTGTTCCGCACTCCGGGTTCTTTACTGTATTAATTTACAAAAATATATATATTGTATTTAATAAACAAATAAATTGTATATAAACTGCATTGATTATTGCAGGTTATATGCGTATTATATACGTATTATATGCAGTTTATATGCGTGTTTTATAAAACAGAAGCAACGCTCATGTCACCAACGATATCAATACAGGAATAATATTGAAACAAAGGCTGTAAATAAAATATAACAGGTATTGTACAAGTTATATGTAGCTGATAAATTGCATTTTATATACAATGAAAAGAATAGAATTGCAGTATAATTTCTCAGTTAGGATTTATCAACAGAACAGATTAATTGTTGATACATACATTGACAGTTGTCCGGAGGTAGGTCATGCAATAAAATAGTCACTTCTCTACGTTTGTTAACTTTCTTGTTTTCGAGAATACATTTGAGTATTAAATAAGAAACATATCCTTCGCTTACAGGAGAATTAGTAGCGGAATAATTAAGTTTTTCCTTCTATCTTTGCATAAAATCCTTTATCTAAAGAATGCATTATGAAGATCACCACATTCACTCTTTGTGTTTTGCTGTCAATGTTGCAATTCTCCCTGGCAGCCGAAACAACAGTTTATCCATTCCAAAATACCGGTTTGTCCGACGACAAACGTGTTGAGAACCTTCTTTCGTTGATGACAATCGATGAAAAAATCAACGCACTCTCTACAAATCTGGGGATTCCCCGCCTGGGCATCCGAAATACCGGACATTCTGAAGGCCTGCATGGTATGGCACTCGGCGGACCTGGAAATTGGGGCGGAATGGAAAGAGGTGTAACTAAAACCTATCCCACTACCACTTTCCCTCAGGCTTACGGACTGGGCGAAACCTGGGATACAGAATTGATCCGGAAAGTTGCCGACATTGAAGCGACCGAAGTGAGGTTTTATGCTCAGAATGCCAACCAGCAAAGAGGTGGTATGGTAATGCGGGCTCCGAATTCCGATTTAGCTCGCGATCCTCGCTGGGGGCGCACCGAAGAAAGTTACGGCGAGGATGCATTCCTCACTTCGCGACTGACGGTGGCTTTTGTGAAAGGCTTACAGGGTAACGATCCAAAATACTGGAAATCGGCTTCGCTTATGAAACACTTTATGGCCAACAGCAACGAAGACGGGCGCGACTCCACTTCGTCGGACTTCGACGAACGGCTTTTCCGCGAGTATTATTCTTTCCCGTTTTACAAAGGCATTACCGAAGGTGGCTCGCGGGCATTTATGGCTTCGTACAATGCATGGAACGGAGTGCCAATGACGATTCATCCGATATTGAAAACAATTACCCGTGACGAATGGGGCAACAACGGTATTATTTGTACCGATGGTGGCG
>RRZT012870079.1_pt1 | contig 16288 bp, 27 predicted proteins | sample 2165551 | NCBI WGS metagenome assembly RRZT01 (sample SAMN10456910, study PRJNA506462) | wastewater metagenome | biome: wastewater; feature: sludge; material: wastewater sludge; isolation source: wastewater sludge with Escherichia coli K12::gfp cells carrying plasmid... | place: USA: Moscow, Idaho...
ACATCATCACTCCAATATTGTTTTATTGAATTATTTTATTAAATTTAATCAAATTAAACACTTATTTTTTAGAATGATAATTAAAAAATTTCAATTATTAATCTTTATTATTGATTCTCTTTTATAACTCTTTTTTCTTTAAAAATATTATATATTACTGCAACAAATGGTAACACAAAAATAAATAAAGTCATTAATACTTAAAAATAACACATATTTTTAAGTATTAAAATTGTTTTTACATACCTAAAGCATCATAAATAGGTAATTTTTCAGCTTCTTTTTCTGTCAATGTTATTTTTACATTACTTTTCATTTCATTTGATGATAAATTGTTAGCTAACATTTGCATTATTTTTAAAATATCGTTATCATTAACTTCTACTTGAACAATTTTTAATTTACTAACACCACCGTAGCCACCTACTTTTAAATAATCTTTTACTTCTTCTTTTGTAGAACCAAAAGCTATAACAGATGTTCTTTTTGTATCATTTAAGATGTCACTTATTTTAGTTTCTCTTTTATATTCCTCATTTTTTGGAACGGACATATAAAATTTCATTTTTATCCTTTTATAATAAAATATCACATAGTCATAATAAATGTTTTATCTAATTTTACTTCTTTACTATGTTTTTCTTTTAATTTTTTTTCAAATCGTTTTTTAATTTCTTCAAAATCAAAAGAACCCTCTTCTTCTTTATAAAGAAGACCTGTTTGTATTTGTAAATTAGAAAGACCTATATTATTTTTTTTAGATAAGTTTTTATTCATTTAAAATCCTTTTTTTGTTATTTAAATTATAATAAATAATATAAATTTTTATCTTTAACAAAAAAAGTTTTTAATAAAATTAAAAATTTATTTACGTTTATTTAATTGTTTGCTAAAATCATTATTTTCTTGATTAACATTTAATTTATTATATAACATTTTTTTCTATATTATCTGAACATTTTTTCATTTCAGCACCAGTTAAATAAAAATTTATATCTTTTTTCTTTTCTACAATAATAGGCATATTTTCTAACATTTCATTTTCTGTAGTTTGTTTTTGAGTACAACCTGTTATTAAAGTAACCATTACAGCACAAATAGCCGTTTTAAAAAATTTCTTCATTTTTTTCCTTTTTTTTGAATTATAATTATTTTAATTTATTTTTTAATTTTTCTTTTGTTGTTCTTTCCATCATTTTTCTTTTTTTATTTTTTTTGGCTTTGAAAAACTTAAAGACATATGATTTATAGCTTTTCTTTCTTTTATGTATTGTAAAGCATAATCATATTCTCTAAGTGTAATATTTTCATTCAATTCAAAATTTTTATTTACAAAGTACATTTTTAATTCTTTATTTGATTTAATATTACGTAATTGCACAGAGTTTATTTTTTGTCTATAATAACGATTAGATTTTTTGTAAAACCATAAAGTATTTGTATCAGTATCTAATACAACTTGATTTTCACTTAAAGCAAATTCAGCATATGGCATAGTATTTTTTATTGATTGTAATTTGTTAGAAAATTTATCTGATAATGTTTCATCTATAGATTCTATTACATCATAAACAAAATCAACATAAACACCCTCTTCTCTTTTGTTTTCACCTATAATTATATATTTATATTTATTTTCTATACCATCAAGACCAATATCTTCAAAAACTTCATTAAGAATGTTAAATACAGTTTTATTTTCAAAGATTTCTTCTATTTTTATATATAATTCAGGTTTTGTTAAATCAAAAGAACATAACAATTTTCTTTTTAAAAATTCTAACTCAAAACTTCCTTTACCTTCTAATATATCGCTTTCTTTTAAAAAAGTTTTCTTTAATATTTCTAATTTATCTATATTTAATTTTCCAATTACTTTTTCTGTTGAACCATCTTTAATTAATATGTTATTTTGGTCATTTGTAATAGTTAAATTAACTATATTTTTTTCGTTATTTATTAAAGAACGTGTTATTATTTGTCGCATTAAAATTAATTTCATTATAATCCTTATTTATTTTTAATATTATTTAAGTATTATATCTTAAATTAAGATTATTACAAAAAATTAGAAGTTTTTTATTATATTTTCTAAACAATCACTATAATTATCAAAAATTAATACTTTTTTATTATTTAAATTATGAAAAATCATTTCTTTATTATTAAATTCTAAAAAAGTAATATCTTTAATATCATAAGTATCTAACCAAATTTGTTTTTCGTTAATAATCACATTATCAAAACCTAAATGACCAAAAATATGGTATTTCTCTTTATTTCTTTCTTTAACAATTTCTTCAAAAAATGAAGTTACATAATCTTTATAATCTTTATCATTGTCAGTATCTTTTTTTCTATTAAAAGCATATTGAACCATATTACCATTTTTACTTTTGATATGTTTATCCAAACAAGGAGAATGAGTACAAATAAATAAATCATTTTCATAATATTTTACTTGATTATCATTAATAATTTTAAATTTTTCTGTTAGTTCTGTATTGTTTTCTAATTCTTTATAGAAATCATAATTGTTAGATAAATAATATTCTTTATCATTAATTTTTTTTCTTGTTTTATATTCGTGATTACCTAAAAGAATTACAAAACAATTTAAATTTGTATATATAAAATCTATTAATAATTTTTGTTCTACTGTATCGCCTTTATCTATTAAATCTCCAAGTAATATTATTGTATAATCTTTCAAATTTGTTATTTTATTATCCTTAATATCAATAAAATTTTTTAACATTTTTAATAGTGTGTAATATTGACCGTGTAAATCTGGAATAATTAAAAATTTCACTTATATTTCCTTTTTATTTTTTAAATTATAACATATTAAATATTTAATTAAACTTAAACACATTTTAAGATACTTTTTGTTAATATATTGAAATTATATTAATTAAACAAGGAAAATTGATGGAAATATTAAATTTTATAACACTTCTTTTTGATAAAGAAACTAAATTTTTTAATGAAAAAAAAGATTTATATGTTATTGCTAATAAAGATATATATAAAATTAAAGTTAATGAAGGAAATATAGAATTTTTAGAAAATGAAACAAATAAAATTAAAAATATAAGTTTTTCTAATGACAATTTTAATGAGTTAACAATGATTTTAATGTTTATAGTAAAAGGTAAGATTAAAAGTATATCTTGTTCACAAAAATATAAATTTATAAAAAATGAGTATAAATCTAGTAATTTTGATGAAAAAATAAATTTATATTTAGATGTAATTGAAAATATTTCTAAAATTAGAACCATTAAAGAAAAGAAAAAATATCAAAAAGATATTATATTAAGTAATTATGCTAAACATCACGATATTGATTTAGATTTATTTAAAAATATAGAAAAAAAAGAAAATGAATTAAAAATTAAAAATTCTATTAATTTTTCTTTTAATGAATTTGATATTGATTATATTTGTTTGGCCATATTAAAATCAAATCAGATTGTTTTAGAAAATAATATTCTTGTTGTGTATTCTCAAAAAGATATATTAAAATATAATTTTAATAATGTTAAAAACATTAATATTAATAATAAAAAAACAACTTTAACAAAAAAAGATATTAATTATATTTTTAAATGTTTATACTTAAAAGATAAAAACTTTTTATTAAAAAAATATTTTTTATTTAATAATATAAATATTGTACATTTACCTAATTTAGAAAGATTAGGACAAGATTTTTCACTTTATAATAAAGAAAATTGTCAAACAAATATTATTAATAAAAAAAGAGTTGATAAAAAAGAATTAAAAAGTGAAGTTAAAAAAAATATATCTAATTACACTAATGATAAAAATGCTAATGTAAAAAAAGAAGATATATTTTCAACTAATGGTTTTGGTACATTAGGAGAACTTTTAGGTAAAGAAAAAGTTAAAATTAATGATGAATATGAAGAAACAGAAGTTTTCAAACCATATTTCAAAAACAAATTATTAAATAAAAAAGATAACACAAAAAAAGATGAAGAAATAAAATCTTTAGTTTTATGGGATTTAGAAAATATAAATTATTATAATGACTTTTCTATTATAACTAGATTTGTTAAAAATGATAATCAATTAAAAGTTATGTCTTTTAGTAATAAATATAGAGATTATAAAAATACTAATAGTTTTAATTTTACTCTTGAAAAATTAAAGAAAAGATTTTGGGTAATTAATGAAACTAAAAAAATAGCAGATAATGTTTTAATTGAAAATTTTCATAAATATAAACATTCTTTAAAAGAACTTATAGTTATTTCTAATGACTCTGATTTTAAAGATATTATATCTGAAGCAAATCATTTAGGAATTAATACTATAGTATTATATAGACACGGAAATAAAAATATGAATTATTGGTATGATATTGCTAAAGAAAAAATATCTTTACAAAATATTCAATAAATTATTGGCAATTAAATGACACAACAAGAACTATTCTTAAAATTAGCTAACCCAGATGAAAATGGTTTTTCAAGATGGGTTTATACAAGTGAATTTTGTGGTGAATTTTCTTCACTAGAATTATTAAATGGACTTAGTTGGGGAAGAAAATCATCTAATTTAGCAAAAAAGTATATACTTATTACTGATAAGACTATAACAAAAAGTAATAAAATTGATAGAATTAAACTTAACGGGTTTAAAACATTTCCACCGTATGTAGGTAATTTTACAAAAGATGAAATAACACAACAAAAATAAGAAAAGGATATATTATGTCTGAATTAGATAAAATAAAAGAAAAAGCAAAAGAGTTAAAACGAATAGCTCAAAGAGATTATGATAATCATAATAATACAGCTGAAGCAATAAAAAAAAATTTAAATTCATTTGATTTATTTTATATAGAAAAAATTAGAGAGATAGAGAGATTAAAAATCAAATCAAATGTATATTTAGAGAAAATCAAAACCTTAGAAGAATTAGGTTTTTAAAATAAATTAAAATAAGGATTAAAAAAATGAAAGCTTTTTTTGAAGATTTAAAAAGAGAAGGAACTTCTATAAAAGATACTATAAGATTAATGGAAAAAGAAGGTTATAAATATGTATCAAAGAATAAAACGAAAGATTATGATTTAAAGTTCATCAAAGATGGAAAAGAATATACAATAGAAGTTAAACAAGATTTTAGTTGTTATAGAACAGGAAATATTGGAGTAGAATATAGTTGTAGGGGAAAGGATTCAGGAATAATAACATCAAAATCAGATTTATATATATATAAAGTTCATCAAAATGTAAAATATATAAAAATGGTAAAAGAAATAGAAAAAGAATCCCCAAAAGAGATAAGTATTTTTTTAATTGATAAAGATAAATTAAAAAGTTGTATAGAACAATTAATAGAACAGTTAAATCAAGAAGATAAAGATGGGGTAATAAATTTAGATGATTTGTATGAATCACCAAAACCAAAATTTTATAAAAGGGAAGTTTTAGATTTAAAAACAAAAACAAAATATAATGTAGTTGTTAGAAATATCAATGGTGGTGATATAGGAAGTAATAGTTTAAATATAATCTTTGATAGATATAGTTTTGTAAGAAATTTTGTGATAAAAGTATTAGAAACAAGAGATAAAACAGAAGAAGAATCAAAAGATTTAGAAGATACATTAAATAATTCAACAAAAATATATTATGCAAGAAAATAAATAATTTTTTCAATTATTTGAATATTATTCTATGCAAAATATCAAATTGTATGTTTTAACATTCAAATAATCATAAAAGTTATTTTTTTAATTAGAATCTTTTTGAAAAGTTAAAACAAAATTATTATATTGATTATTAGCTTGAGTTTGCATACTAAATAAAGATAATAATCTTAATAAATTATTTCTTATTTCATCAGAAGTATTAATGTTATTAATAAGATAACTAAGTTCATCAATACTAACTAATTTTAAAACAGTATTTTGTAAATCAGATTTATCAATTTTAAAAACAATTTTTTGGTTTTTGAATTGATTATTACAAGAATTTTCAAGAACTTCTAAATATAATAAATCGAAAACAAGTTCGTGAAAATCAAGATTTAAAATATTACGTTTAAAATTGTAAACACAACCATCATTTTTATTATATTGAATGTTATAATCTTTATCATTTACAATAGAAACGTTAGCAGAGTAGTTTAAATTAGAGGAGTGTTAATAGGAAATCATCTTCAATAATTAAAACTTTCATTAAAATCCTTTGTATATTGTATTATCACAAATTAATTTCATAGTATTAAAATCAACACTTAAAATTTGATTTTCTAATAAATATCTTTTATTGCTTTTTTTAACAATATTCATAATATCTTTAGTAACATTATTAGGAAGTTTAGATAAATCAATGGTTATTAAAATAATATTGTGGAACATTTTAAGTCCTTAAAAAGATATATATAATAATTGTATCTAATTAATCTTAAAATGTGTTTAAAGTGAGATGTGTTTAAAAAAATTAATCTTTTCTTTGTCTATCAGATTCGAAATTATTTTCTTTTTGTTTTTTAGCTAATTCTCTTTCTTGTTCTTTTTGTTTTTTAGCTAATTCTCTTTCTTGTTCTTTTTTTCTTTTTTCTTCTTCTCTCTCTCTATCTTCAATTAATTTTTCTTGAAGTTCTTTTTGTTCTTCAATTTTCTTTTCATATTCTTCTTTTTCTTTTTGTCTTTGTTTCATTTTATCTTGTTCTTTTTTCAATTCAATTTTTAAAGTATCATTACAATCTTTAATATCATTAGTGCTTGAAACATTGTTAAAACAATTCATTAAAATATTGTATTTTAAATCCATAAAATATTTTTCATTTGTTAAATTTTCAACAGCTGTTGCTTTAATTTTTTTAGCTTTTTCTCTATCTTCAATAATTTTTTGTTTTTCTTTATCACTTAATTCAAAATCATCAGCATTAGCATTAAGTAAAAATAAAGAAGAAAATATACTAAAGCCTATTATTATTTTTTTCATTTTTCAACCTTTATATATAGATTACAATATTATAAATATCCGATAGTTTTAAATGAAGAAGAAATAACTTTAACAGTTTTAATAAAATCATTTTTATTTATTAAACTATACATATATTTTAACCTTTATATTTATTTTAAATAGCTATTAATATTAATTTTTTTATATTATGATTTATTTTTTTAAATCAAAATTTTCATTATGTGGTTCTTTGTTATCAATAATATTTAAATATTGCATTTGAATATTTTTATTATTTAATAATTTTAAATTTTTAGGTAAACAATTTTTTTGTTTATTAAATCTATTAATATCATAATAAACAATTAATTCTTTTCTATCAAATAAATCAATATTTAAATTTTTATCCATAACATTCTCCTTATTTTAATCTATATACTAATAATATAACATATAATCTTAAATAAATATAAAAAATTCACTATTAATAGTTAATAGAGAAGTTAATGTAAAGAATATTTAAAAGTTAATGTTGATAGTTATATATAACAAAAGGGAAATTATTTCCTTTTTGCTATTGTTTTTTTTCAAAATTTATAGTCACTAAAAATATTAATATATAATTTAATCCTTATTATTAAATTTTAATTATCTAAACCAAAGAATTCTACTAAATCATCATATAGAAAAGAAGAAGCAAAATTTATAAAAGGAATATGTTTAAAATTAGCTACTACCATAAAAGAATGAGAAATATAATCGCTACTACAAATACAAACTTTAGTATTAATGTTTCTAAATTTCATTTGATTTAAAGTGTATATACCACCTTTAATATCAATATGTTCATTTTTGTTTATAGGTAAGAACATATCTTGAATAACAAAATCAAAATCGTTATTGTTGCATAGTTCAATAATAGTATCTTTAGCACAAACAGTTCTAATAACTTCAGCGTTAGGGATTAAATTAATAACAATATCTTTTAAAATTTCAAATTTTTGAGTATCATCATCAGAGATTAGTATTTTCATATATTGTTCTTTTTTTTTATATTGATAGTTAGGAGAGTTTCAACGGTAGTCATAATTAACCTTTAAAAAATTAAAAAATTAATTATAACACACCAAGTCTTAAAATGAGATTAATTTTCTTTATCTTTATATATAAAATTATAAACATCAGATTTTTTAATAGTTTCTAAACATTTTTCTTGTTTATCTTTTAAGAAAGATAAAAAACTAATATTTTGAATAGTTTCATTATTGTTAATAAAAATGAAATAAGTGAAGAACATATTAAATACTACACCAAAATAAAAAATTAAAGCATTAATAAAATTCAAAGACACAACATTAGTTATACATTTTAAAAACATAAAAAGAGTTAAAAAAGCAAAACTAAAGAATCGTAATTTAACATAATTGATATTAACATTTTTCATAATATTAATAAAATCAAGAAAAATAAATTTTTTACCAATTAAATCATTAATTTTTTTAGCAATAACTAAAGAGGAATCGTAGAAAAGAATATATATTCCAGCTACAAAGTTAATAAAGTGTTTTCTTATTAGAATTAAGTTAGGGTTGTTCAAAGTGTTTCCTTATAATAAATTAAAATTAATTAACTTATTATAAGAATAAATTAAAAAAATACAAAAGAGATATTTTTTTTAATAATATATGTTAAAAAAAGTTAAAATTAATTAACTTTTTTTCCAGCTTCTTTAATATCAATATTAGTAATAGAACCATCTGCTCTTTCAATAAATTCTACAACTTGTCCAACTTCTAAATCATATTCAACATAAGTTCTAAATGTTCTACCATTGAAATTTTCAATTTCAATTTCATAAGCTTCAATTTCTCCAGAGTTAGTTACAGAGTTAAATAAATATCCACCAGCAGCACCAACAGCAGTTCCTATAAGACCACCTTTAACAGCATTTTTACCTGAACTTCTAGAACCAAGAATAGCTCCACCAGCAGCACCAACAGCAGCCCCAGTACCAACAGAAGCTAAACTACCTTTATCAATAAGAACTTTTTTAGATATAATAAAATATAATAAAATAAAAATCATTATATAATTAGTAATAATATTTTAAAAAAAAATTATAAATTCACAAGAAAAGTGATTATATTGATATTTTATATGTTATGTTGTTTATCAAAGAAGTCAATAATATTTTTATAAGTTTGAATATCAATGATTTTATTATCTAAAATTTCATAAAATTTCACCATATATTTGTAAGTATTTTTATTTAAATTTTTAGCTTCTTTGTTGTAAATAATAGCAATAGATTTTTTTAAATTGATTATCAAGATGTTGAATAAGTAATTCTTTTTTATTTAAATTATTGTTGAATAATTCATTATCAAGAAACTCAACAATTTCTTTGTTAGTATCGTCATACATATTAAATAAAAATTTAATGAAAGCTATTTTATTATTAGTTTCATCAATATCTTTAAAGTTATCCATTAATTTATCAAAAAGAACATCACAATTAGATTTATCAAAAAGATATTTTTTAAAAATAAAATTACAATAATTGTTAATATTTTGGAATTTAATAAAAAAGTCTTTAATAAAGAATAGAGAAAACATATTACAATTTTTATCTTTATCATTATAAATAATTTTCATAATACCATCTTTGTATATAGTTACATATATAACAGATATATCATTAAATTTCAAATAAAAAGAATTTTCATTAATAATCACTATATCTTGATAATTGAATCCGTTAGAAAGTTTTTTGAAAGTATTAATTTTATTTTTTTTATTAAATTTAAAAATTTTTAATTTTTTAAAAAATTGTAATTCATCAAATGAATAATGGAAAGATGGATTAACTAAAATATTTTTTTTATTTTTATTTAATATTTTAATATATTTTTTAACAATATAATCGTTTAAAATTTTTTTCATATAAATTCCTAATGTAATAAAAAAAAATCCTAAAATTTTGATTATTTAATAAATTTATAATTATTATCAATTTTAATTAAAGATAAACCTTTAGTATGTAAAGTAATATTATCATCATAAGAAAATACATATGTAAAGTAATATTATCATAATAAGAAAATACATATGTAAAGTAATATTATCATCATAAGAAAATTCATTATTGTTATAAAAATAAGAGTTAGTTTTTTTTAGGAAGGAATCCTTTTTTTTTAAAAATAAAACAATAAAAAAGTTGCTGGTGTAACTTATGATTTTGTATAATGTAATGAAAACAATTATAATATTTTAGTATTGCGGGTTAACCTATACCTGCTTAGTTCCAGCAGCAGCGCACCGACACTGGGCAATATTAAATACAAAGTAATTATAATAAAAAAATCTTAATTATTAAATTTATCATATTGATTTAAAAAATTTCTATAAGTTTCTTTAGTAATAATACTTTTATCAAGAATTTGATATATGTTATTAATACCATTATAAATATTAATAACTCTTTTATTTTGGCTATTTAAAACAGCTTGAGAATAATCTAAACATTTATTTAAATGGTTAATAATAACATCTTTTTTATCAAGTTTGTTAATAGTAAATTCATTATTAATAAAATCAATAATCTCATCAGAACTATTTAAATTTTCACACCAATCTCTATTGTTGGAATCAATAGAATTAACTAAATCAAAATTAGATTTTTTAATATTAAAAATAAAATTAATTAAAATATTTTTTTTAAAATCATTTTGTTTAGTTAATTTAATAATAATGAAGAAAGTAAACACACTCAATATATTAGAAAAGATATTAGAGAAGTTATATCAAAATTACCTTGTGTTATTTTAGGAACACATATACGGTGTGACCATAAAGTAGAAGTTGACCATAAAGACGGCAGAAAAAATAATCCAAGAGTTATGAACACATCTACTCAAACTTTAGATGATTTTCAACCATTAAGTAAGCCTGCTAATGATGCTAAAAGACAAATTTGTAAAAAATGTAAAGAAACTAATTTAAGATTTGATGCAAAAAATTTAGGTTATAACATTTCTTTTATATATGGTGATATACATTATAATGAAGATTTAAAATGTAAAGGTTGCTTTTGGTATGACCCTTTAGAGTTTAGAAAAAAATTATTTTGAACACCCTATTTTTGTAATTAATATTTTTATTTATTGAATTTACTTTTATATTTAATATAATTATATTTTTATAAATAAATACAAAAGGACACAAAATGGCAAAAAAAGTTGAAGTAAAAAAACCAGAAAGAGTTTCTCGAGCTGTAGCTAATCGTACACCATTATTTTACAATTCTAAAGGTAAGAAAGTTAAATCTTTATAATAAAAGATTTAAAATTTTATAACATAAAAGGACACAAATTTAATTTTGTGTCTTTTTTTTTTCATTAAAAAAATCATTTAGGTTCTTCAAAAAAATACTCTTTATATTTGAAATTAAAATCAAGACTACCCTCACCTAATTCTTTATGTAATTCTTTTTCTATTTTATCAGTAGCACTTGATAAATTTTCTTTTTCATTCATAATTTCTTTGTTTTCTATTTTTGATTTTATTTTTTTTATTCGCTCACCTATTTCTGGCTTATTTTTAAATATATTTACTATTTCTTTTTCTTCAACTATTAAAATTTTCATTTTTCTAATTATTAAATAAAATTTTTTATCTATAAAGAAAGTTTTTTTTTCATTTTTTAATACAACTTCTATTTTATTTGGAGTTATATCCATACGTTGTAAATCATCAATATCATATTTACTATTTAATAAAAAAAATAAACTTTTTTCTTTATAATTAAATATCATATTCATATCTTTTTTCATTTTTTCAGAACTTCTTTTAATCATTTCTTCAGTAGACATTTAATACCCTTTTTTTAAATTATTTTAAATATTATAAAAATTATTAAATATTAAACAATTTTAAATAGTTTTTAATATTAAAAATGATACAATATCATTATAAATAAGTAAAAAAGGTATATTAATGTTTGAAAAATATAATGATAAAAATAAAGATTTAATTATTTTAAATGAAGATAATAAAAATCTTTTAATAAAAAAATTAAATGATATTTTAGGAGCAACGTCTTTTTTAAAAGAAATTATAAGTAAAAATGAATTAACTGAAGATATGAAAAAAACTTTATTATCTAATATAACTTTTAACAAAAATGATATTGATGTTATTTTAGATAAAGATAAAGATGATTTAGAAAGAACTAAAGAAAGAGAAAATCATTTAAGACAAGCTAATTTAAAGATTAGAGATTTAGAAGATAAAATAAAAGATTTATCTTTAGGTAAATATGATGAAGACATATTACCAAATATATTATCAAAATTAAATGATATTGTTTATAAAAAATGGAATAATCCTGAAACAGGTTTTTGTGGATTAGTAAATATGGAAATTAATGAGAATGTTATTTATTTTACTTTTAGACCTATGTTTACTTTTTTAACTTCATCAAGTTCAATAACTCCAGTAACAGATAAAGAAAATCATTTGAAATGGATTGACAGTTTAAAAGAAAAAGGTATTATTTTTTCTACAAAAGAAAAAGATTTAATTTTTAATGATTTTAATTTAAATTATTTTGAAAAAATAGTTAAAAATATTATTCCTGGTTGTACTATTGAAAATGTTGATAACATTGTTTTTAATAATGAGTTTTTAATAAAAAATATGAAAGTTAGATTATATTTCAAGGATTTAATTAATGTTTTTGAAAATTAAAGAATTTATTTGCGATGGTGAAGACTTATATTGTTTAGATTATTTTAAAGATTATAAAAATAGATTTATTAAATGTGAAAATGGTAGTAACACAAGAATAAATATATTTTGTATAGAATACAAAGAACAATCAGAAGTTTATGAAAAATTAGGCTTAGATTTATTTTATTGTAATTTTAATGAATGTCATTATATAAGAGCTAATGAAAAAAATATGAAAATATTAGTTGAAATATTAACAAAATATAATATTGATGTTACTAATTTTGAAATTCTATATTCTAAATCTCAAGAATCTTATATTGATAAAATTGATATTTTTATTAATGAAGATTTTATGTTAAAATATGGTGATTTAAAAACAGATACTTTTTCTGTTATAAGTGAAGAATTAAAAATTAATAATATTAATTTATATTTTTTTAATGAGGTTTATTTTATATGTCAAAGTTCTAACAATAATTTTGGTTTATTTAATTTTGAAAATTTAAACTATTTAATAAATGAAATTACAACAAAATTAAATGATAATTTAAAAGAAAATAATATTAATTTATCTGTTAATTTTAAATCTGTTGACATAAAGTTTAATAATGGTGTTAAATATATAAATAAGTTATTATTTAATTTTAGTATTATAAAAAAATAAAGGAATTTTTATGGATTTTAGTTTTGTATCATTTTTCATTACTGCACATTTTTGGCAATTTTTATTTGTAGTAAGTTTTGGTTTTTTTATGTCTTGTTTTATTATTTTTAGTTTTTGGTTTTCTGCATATCCAGAAATTGTATTAAATAAACTAAGTATTTTAAAATATATAGGTTTAGGTGTTTCTTTTTTAAAAGATAATAAACATTTGGAAAGTGGTATTAAAGGGTTAGAAAAAACTGAAGAAGTTTATGATAATATCATTAGTAAATTTTATAGTAAAACTTTTTACCCTGTTTTATTTTTTCTATCTTTTAATTTTGGTTTAGGTTATTTAATTTATTTAATTCTATTCTTTTTAAATAATGGTATGGATAGTTCATTTATATTAAATATAGTGATATTTTTAGTTTCTTTTCCTATTACGAAAAGATTATTTTTTAAGACTATTATTCCAAAATAATAGTCTTTTTAAAATTAAACATATTTAATAATAACTTCTTTCTCTTTTTTTACATTAATGTAATCCCAATTACCGTTATGATTTGTAAATTTCAAATAATAATAAGTATCTTTTTGTTGAGAAGATAATCTAGCTATAAATTCATTATCATTTATTTCTTCTTCTATTGTTAATTCATAAAAATATGGCCATATTTTACTTGTTTTTGTTGAATTTTTTTCAGCAAAATCTTTATTATCTATATCTAATATTTTTTGTTGTTTTAATTTATATACTAAAAAATTATAATCTATACTAATAGTTTTTCTTTCTTTATAGTCATATTCTCTATAATCTTTTTCTTCTAATTTATCTGTAATTTGTTTTAAATATACATTTAAATTATCTTTATCTATTCCTCTACCCATTAATTCTTTTTCGTGTTCTTCTTGTTTTTCTTTATCTATTAAATTATAAAACTTGAATTTTCCATTATCCGACATATTATCACATTTTTTTTTAAAATCTTCAAATTTAATAATTTCATTAACAAAATTTAATAATTTATCATTAACAATAATAAAATGTTCAAATGATTTTTCTTTTTCATCAAAAATACTATAACCTAAAATTTTTCTATTAATATAATCTTCTTTGCATTTTGAATACATATATAAATTACCATAATCTGTAAATGTAAATTGATACCTCACACTCAAAATATCTATATAATATTTGTTATCTTCAAAGTTTCTTTGATTTTGAATTGATACTTTTTTTCTTAAATCCAACATATTTTTATCTTCTTTATCAAGAAAATTAAATTTATGTTTATAATTTCCGTATCTATTTTTTATAATTTTAGTCATTTCTTCTTTTATATCTAATTCTTTTTTATTATGATTTAAATAATTAATAGCATATTTTTTCTCTAAAAGAAAATTTGTTAATTCTTGGTTTTCATCAATAGTTTCATTTGATTTAAATTTTGTTCCATAAAAATATAAATTTTCAAGATACCAATCAGGTGATAATTTTTTACTATATAATAAAAATGAGTCTGTTGATGTATTATCTTCATATAAAATTTCTATTAAATTTATTTTTTTTAGTTTTTGTTTTTTCTGAATTTCATTAAAGTTTTCACTATTCATATTAATGATATTACAATTATTATTTTTATAAAGTATCGAAAAATAATTACCACTTTTAAATGGATAAAATAAAGCATTAACACCAACTAAACTTTGACCACCTATTTTTATTTCATTTAAGTTTACTTTTTCTTTTTTTAAAATAAAATTCATTAGAAATCCTCTTTATTATATTTTAAATATTTTAACATTTTTTAACTTATTAACTACTTAATTTAATGACTATTTAAAATATTTTTATATAATAAATTAAGTTAAAATTTAAGGAAAAATATGATTAATATGATTGGTATATTTTTAGGTTTATTTTTAGGTAATTTATTTATTTTTTTATTCAAAAAAAGTACATTGAAAGAATTTTATGAAAGAAGTTTTTTTCAAGCAGTTGTTTTTGTAGCTATATATGTAATAATTTTTAGTGGTTGGTTTGGAACACCTTACAAATTAGTACAATAAGAAAATAATTTTTATTTAATTAATTTTTTATTTTTTATTTGATATAATTTAAAGTAAAAAATTAAAAGGAAATACTTATGTATGAAATAGAATTTGACTATATAAAAAAAGAATTTGTAAAACCTATGAAAGAAAATTTATCTTTAAAAGATAAAAAAGATTTTGATATTTATATTGAACATTACAACAATGCCGTTAATTTATGGAATAAAGAAAAAATTAATTGGGACGGAAAAGAAAAAGTTAATTATCATTCTTGGACTAATTCTATAAATTTTATTAATTTAGAAGAAACACAAATTCTTATAGATAAAATGAAATATAAAGATTGCTTAATTAAATATTGGAATGATACTGAAAATAATAAAAAATATTTTAGTATAATGTATCAATCTGTTTCTTTAATTGAAAAATTTGATAATTTAGATGATGCTACGAAATTTATTGATAAAAATCATAGAACAATAACTTTAACACAACATAGTAAAGTTTGTGATGAAAATAGTATGAGTTTAAATTAATATTAGGATTTAAAAAATGTCAAAAGAAGAAAAAGAAAAAATTCATTACAAAAAATATTTAATAACTTTATCAAAAGATAAAATAAATAATTCTGATTTTGTTGAAATTAGTTATGGAGATACAATATTAGAAGATATATTTGTTACTATTGATGAAGCTAAAAATTTTATAGATAAAAAATTAATTATGTTTCCACAATAATTTAATAAATCACTTTTAAATGTGATTTATCATAAATAAACAAGAAAACTCCGTCTTTCAAGAAGGAGATGAATTGTTAACGTTTTAATATTTTTTTGTTTATTCTTTAATAATTATAACAAAAACCTTAAAAATTATGGTACAATATAAAAATAAATTTAAACGT
>RRZT010026844.1_pt1 | contig 16285 bp, 13 predicted proteins | sample 2165551 | NCBI WGS metagenome assembly RRZT01 (sample SAMN10456910, study PRJNA506462) | wastewater metagenome | biome: wastewater; feature: sludge; material: wastewater sludge; isolation source: wastewater sludge with Escherichia coli K12::gfp cells carrying plasmid... | place: USA: Moscow, Idaho...
GGTGATGATCACCAGCGTGAGAATCAGGAGCTCTGCCACGTCCTCCATGATGGGGGCAAGACACGTGTTGTCCACCCCCTGGAGGTCCTGAAACGCCGCAGAACACAGCGGATCTGTGGACATTTCATTGCTCGTTCACCTTCCGTTCATCTAGGGGCGGACCGAGCTTCGCGGAGAGAGTCGGGCAGCCCTGGGCCCCGTCCTCGTGTCGCACGCCACGCCTAGACTCGAGGCATGAAGTTCCTCCCTGGCCAAGCCCCCACGACAGATCTCACCTACGGCGACGTCTTCCTCGTCCCGTCACGCTCCGACGTGACCTCGCGCTTCGACGTCGACCTCGCGGCGCAGGACGGCACCTGGACGACGATCCCGCTCGTCGTCGCGAACATGACCGCAGTCGCGGGCCGCCGCATGGCGGAGACGGTCGCGCGACGTGGTGCCATGGCCGTGATCCCTCAGGACGTGCCCGTCGAGGTCGTCTCGGACGTCATCGCCGACGTCAAGACGAAGGACCCGGTCATCGAGTCCCCGGTGACGATCACCCCGAACGACACCGTCCACACGGTGCTCACGCTCATGGGCAAGCGCGCGCACGGCGCGGCGATCGTCGTCGAGGACGACCGCGTCGTCGGGATCGTCACGCCCGAGGACTGCCGTGACGTCGACCGCTTTACCCAGGTGCGCCAGGTCATGTCGGCCGAGCCCGCGACGCTCGACGCGAGCGTCCTCGAGGGCGCGGACGGGCTGCGCCGCGCGTTCGACCAGCTGCACTCGGCACGCCGCAAGGTCGCGCCCGTCGTGCGCGACGGCCGCCTCGTCGGCGTCCTGACCCGCAAGGGCGCGCTCCGCTCGAGCCTCTACTCCCCCGCTCTCGACGGCTCCGGCCGCCTGCGCGTCGCGGGAGCGATCGGCATCAACGGTGACGTCCGGGCCAAGGCCGAGGGCCTGCTCGCGGCAGGCGCGGACGCGCTCGTCGTCGACACGGCGCACGGCCATCAGCAGAAGATGCTCGAGGCTCTCGCTGCGGTCCGCTCGGTCTCGCCGGGCGTGCCGGTCGTCGCGGGCAACGTCGTGACGGCGGACGGCGTGCGGGACCTCGTCGAGGCCGGCGCCGACATCGTCAAGGTCGGGGTGGGCCCGGGCGCGATGTGCACGACCCGCATGATGACCGGTGTCGGTCGCCCCCAGTTCTCCGCCGTCCTCGAGTGTGCGGCGGCGGCCCGCGAGCTCGGCAAGCACGTGTGGGCCGACGGCGGCGTGCGCCACCCGCGTGACGTCGCCCTCGCGATCGCAGCCGGCGCGAGCCAGGTCATGATCGGCTCGTGGTTCGCCGGGACGTACGAGAGCCCGGGCGACCTGCACGACGACGGCACGGGGCGCTTCTACAAGGAGAGCTTCGGCATGGCGTCGGCCCGCGCGGTCGCCGCACGCACGGCGTCCGGCTCTCCCTTCGACCGCGCCCGCAAGGCCCTGTACGAGGAGGGCATCTCGACGTCGCGCATGTACCTCGACCCGGCCCGTCCGAGCGTCGAGGACCTGATCGACGAGATCACGTCAGGCCTGCGCTCGTCGTGCACGTATGCCGGCGCGCGCTCGCTCGAGGAGTTCGCCGAGCGCGCGGTCGTCGGGATCCAGTCGGCCGCAGGCTACGAGGAGGGTCGCCCGCTGCCCGCAGGCTGGTGACGGGACGCGTCGGTTCACCCGTGCGCGGCCGCGACGTGCGTAGAGTCGTCCCCGTGGAGTTCAACGACGCACCCGTGCTGGTGCTGCAGCACGCCGCCTGGGAGGGCCCCGGCCTGATCGCGCGCGGTCTCGAGCAGCGCGACATCCCGTGGACGGTCCGGACGGTCCTCGACGAGCACGACCCGCACCTGCCCGACGTGAGCCGCCTCGGTGGCCTGGTGGTGATGGGTGGCGCAGCTGGTGCGCTCGACGACGACGAGCACCCGGGTCTCGTCGCGGAGCGCAACCTCCTCGTCGCGGCGGTCGAGGCCGACATCCCGGTGCTCGGCGTGTGCCTCGGCATGCAGCTCCTCGCGGTCGCGCACGGGGCTGCGCTCCACGCGGGCGCGCACCACGAGCTGGGATTCGGCCCGGTCGCGGTCACGGGCGACGGCATCCGTGACCCGTACCTCTACCCGCTCGTCGTGGACGCGCACGCCGACCCTGACGTGCTGCACTGGCACGAGGACGGCGTCGAGGCGCCCGACGGCGCGACGGTGCTCGCGTCGACGCACGTGACGCCCGTGCAGGCGTTCCGGCTGGGAAGCGCGACGGCGTTCCAGTTCCACCTCGAGGTCGACGCGCCGATGCTGGGGGCGTGGCTCGACGAGCCGGAGACCGCGGAGGAGCTGACCGCGGATCAGATCGCAGCGATCCGCGAGCAGGGCCGTGAGCGACTGCCGAGCCTCGGGCCTCGCGCGTTCGTGGGCCTGGGCACGTTCGCAGACGCCGTGAGGTACCGGCGCGGCTGACATGGACGCCCTCGCGCAGCTGCGGGCCCTCGCGGCCGACGGCATCGACTGGCGCGCGGCGACGGGCAGGCTGCCCGCCGCGGACGCGTCACGTCCCGCGGCCGTGCTCGTGCTGTTCGGACGCCTCGACGACGTCCCTGCGGAGCACGCGAGCGACGCGCCCGCGGTCCCGGCAGACCTGGACGTGCTGCTCGTCCGGCGCGCCTCGACGCTGCGCCACCATCCCGGTCAGGTGGCCTTCCCGGGCGGCCGGATGGACCCGACGGACGACGACCTCGTCGCGGCAGCGCTCCGTGAGGCCGAGGAAGAGACGGGACTGGACACTGCAGGTGTCGAGGTGCTCGGCACGCTCGGCGCGCTCCCCCTGCCGGTCAGCGACCACCTCGTCACCCCGGTCCTAGGGTGGTGGGCGCGACCCACGGCGGTCCGCGTCGTCGACCACGGCGAGTCGGCCCAGGTCTTCCGCGCACCTGTCGCGGACCTCGTCTCGCCGTCGAACCGCGGCACGACGACGCTCGAGCGTGGCGGCCGCACCTACCGCGGCCCGGCGTTCGAGGTCGCGGGCAACGTCGTGTGGGGGTTCACGGCGATCGTCCTGAGCGGGATCCTCGACGGGCTCGGCTGGTCGGTCCCGTGGGACCGCGGCCGCGCGGTCGACATCCCGTGGTGACTCGGCGGGGCTGAGCCCTCGACGCGCATGAGACCTGGGACCCGCACGTGCGTGCCGCGCATCAGCGAGGATGGCTCCATGAGCAACGACGCCCACACCCCAGCCCCGTTCGGTTCTTGGCCCTCGCCGCTCACCGCGGCTGCCCTCACGACGGACGTCGTGCGGCTGAGCGAGCCCGCTGTCGACGGTGAGGACACCTACTGGCTCGAGGGACGCCCACAGGAGGGCGGGCGGCAGGTGCTCGTGCGACGCGCTGTGGACGGCACGCTCACGGACGTCATCCCGTCGACCCTGCCGGACGGCTCGACGTTCGACGTGCGCACCCGTGCCCACGAGTACGGCGGCGCGTCGTACACCGTCGTGCCCGGCGGCGTCGTCGTGTCGCGGGCGGAGGACGACCGCCTGTACCGCGTCGACCGTGAGGGGGACGCCTTCGCTGTGCCCGTGCCGCTCACACCTGCCGACGGGCGGCGCTACGCGGACCTCGACCTCGTGCCCGGCTACGGCGTGCTCGTCGCCGTCTCGGAGGACCACGGCGCGCCCGGCGCACAGCTGACGAACCCGCCGGCGGCGATCGTCGCGGTCCCGCTCGACGGTTCCGCCTCGGACGACGGGTCGCTCGTCACCGTCCTCGTCGAAGGACCGGACTTCCTCACGTCTCCGCGCGTGAGCCCGGACGGCGAGCTGCTCGCGTGGCTCTCGTGGGACCACCCGGCCATGCCGTGGGACGGGACCGAGCTGCACGTCGGTGAGCTCGCGCGCGGTGTGCACGGCCTGCGCGTCCTGGAGCGCCGCACGATCGCGGGCGGCGCAGACGTCAGCGTGACCGAGCCGCTGTGGACGTCGACGGGCGAGCTGCTGCACGTCGACGACCGGACGGGTTGGTGGAACCTGTACCGCACCGAGCTCGCCGGCGACGCACCCCGGACGCGCGCCGTGCGCCCGGCGGAGGTCGAGCTGTCGACCCCGCAGTGGGGCTTCGGCACCCGGACGTACGCGATGCTCGACGACGAGCTCGCGGTCGTGACGTGGTCCGACGCCGGGCATCGCCGCCTCGGCTCGGTGCGTGTCACGAACGGCCAGCTCGAGGTGTGGGACGGCGAGTGGGAGCCCGCCGGCGGCGTCGCCGCGACGGAGGGTCGCGTCGTCGTCGTCGCCGAGCACCCGACCCGGCCCGCGGCGCTCGTCGAGATCGATCTCGGCGCGCGGCGCGAGGGCGACGGCGTGCGCGTGCTGCGGGCGAGCGCGAGCCCGACCCTCGCCCCCGACGACGTGTCGGTCGCGGAGGCGGTCACGTGGCCGTCGGGCGACGGCGTCGCGCACGGCTTCTTCTACGCCCCGCGGTCCGCGGCGTACACGGGTGTGCCTGGCACGCTGCCGCCGCTCGTCGTGATGTCGCACGGCGGCCCGACGGCGGCGACGCTCCCCGGGTTCTCACCGTCGGTCCAGTACTGGACGACACGCGGCATCGCGGTGCTCGACGTCAACTACGGCGGCTCGACCGGCTACGGCCGCGCGTACCGGGAGCGGCTGCGCGGGCAGTGGGGCGTCGTCGACGTCCGCGACTGCGAGACGGGCGCGCTCTGGCTCGCCGAGCAGGGCCGCGTCGACGGCGGGCGGCTCGCCATCCGGGGCGGCAGCGCGGGCGGGTTCACGACGCTCGCGGCCCTGACGTTCACCGACACGTTCACGGTCGGCGCGAGCCTCTACGGCGTCGGCGACCTCGAGGCGCTCGCGCGCGAGACGCACAAGCACGAGTCGCACTACCTCGACTCGCTCGTGGGTCCGTACCCCGAGCGGCGCGACCTGTACGTCGAGCGGTCCCCGATCCAGCACACCGACCGGCTGAGCGCTCCGATGATCCTGTTGCAGGGCACCGAGGACACGGTCGTCCCGCCGAACCAGGCCCAGACGATGGCAGACGCCGTCGCGGCACGTGGCCTCGACGTCGAGCTGATCCTCTTCGAGGGCGAGCGGCACGGGTTCCGGAAGGCCGAGACGATCCAGCGAGCCTTCACCGCCGAGCTGGCGTTCTACGGCAAGGTCCTCGGCTTCACCCCGTCCGACGACGCAGCGGCGAACTAAGCGCACGAGGCCGCGTCGCACTCGCGGCGCGGCCTCGACCTAGGCCCCGGGGCCGCACACTGATCGCATGGGAGAGCTTGTGGCGGCGTCCTACCGGGCTATCACTGCCCTGGGCTTCGGCTCATGAGTCGGGCCGGCGCCTCGCGCGAGGGGCGGGCTGACGGCCACGCGCACGCCCGCGAAGGGCGCGCGCTGCGCGACGCGCCCGCTGCGCACCTCGGGCCCGGATTCGACGTGAGGCTCAGCGTCTGGGAGTGCGGCATACCTGACCGGCTCGCCTGACGCCGTCGGGCAGGGAGACGCGACAGGACGACGGCGGGGCGCGCACCCGAAGGTGCGCGCCCCGCCGTCGTGAGTGCGTGCGTCAGGCCGCGACAAGCGACCGCAGGACGTACTGCAGGATGCCGCCGTTGCGGTAGTAGTCCGCCTCTCCGGGCGTGTCGATGCGGACGACCGCGTCGAACACGACGGTGGAGCCATCAGCCTTGGTAGCGGTCACGGCGACGGTGCGGGGCGTCGTGCCGTCGTTGAGCGCCGTGATGCCCGAGATCGCGAACGTCTCGGTGCCGTCGAGGCCGAGCGACTCGGCGTTCTCGCCCTCGGGGAACTGCAGAGGCAGGACACCCATGCCGATGAGGTTCGAGCGGTGGATGCGCTCGAAGCTCTCCGTGATGACGGCCTTGACGCCCAGGAGCGCCGTGCCCTTCGCCGCCCAGTCGCGCGAGGAGCCGGAACCGTACTCCTTGCCACCGAGGATGACGAGCGGGGTGCCCGCCGCAGCGTAGTTCTGGGCCGCATCGTAGATCGCGGCCTGCTCGCCGGTCGTGAAGTCGAGCGTGTACCCGCCCTCGACGTTGTCGAGGAGCTGGTTGCGCAGGCGGATGTTGGCGAACGTGCCGCGGATCATGACCTCGTGGTTGCCGCGGCGCGAGCCGTACGAGTTGAAGTCACGACGCTCGACGCCGTTCTCCGCGAGGTAGCGGCCCGCGGGCGAGTCCGGCTTGATGGCACCGGCCGGGCTGATGTGGTCCGTCGTGACCGAGTCGCCGAGCTTCGCGAGGACGCGCGCACCCGCGACGGCCGCGACGGGCGGGGGGGTGAGGCGGATGACCTCGTAGTACGGGGGCGTGCGGACGTAGGTGGAAACGGAATCCAACGCGAACGTGTCGCCCTCGGGGGTGTTGAGCGCGCGCCACTTGTCGTCGCCTGCGAACACGTCGGCGTAGTCAGCGGTGAACATCTCGCGGTTGATCGACGAGTCGATCGTCGCCTGGACCTCGTCGGTGGACGGCCAGATGTCGCGCAGGAAGATCGGGTGGCCTGACTCGTCACGGCCGAGCGGCTCGTGCTCGAAGTCGAACTCCATGGTCCCGGCGAGCGCGTACGCGATGACGAGCGGCGGGGACGCGAGGTAGTTCATCTTCACGTCGGGGTTGATGCGACCCTCGAAGTTGCGGTTGCCGGAGAGCACCGAGACGACGGCGAGGTCGTGCTCGTTGACCGCGGCGGACACCTCGTCGGCGAGCGGGCCCGAGTTGCCGATGCAGGTGGCGCAGCCGTAGCCGACCAGGTGGAAGCCGAGCTTCTCGAGGTACGGCCAGAGGCCGGCCTTCTCGTAGTAGTTGGTGACGACCTGCGAGCCCGGCGCCATCGACGTCTTGACCCACGGCTTGGCCGTCAGGCCCTTCTCGACGGCCTTCTTCGCGAGGAGGCCGGCGGCCAGCATGACCGACGGGTTCGACGTGTTGGTGCACGACGTGATGGACGCGATCGCGACCGCGCCGTGGAACAGCTCGTACGTCGAGCCCTCGGGGCTCGTGACCTCGACCGTCTTGCGGACGGGCTCGGCGATCGCGGGCGAGTCGGACGCCGGGAAGGACTCCTTCTCGGCCTCGTCGATGCCGTTGAGGACTTCGGGCGCGTAGTTCGGCAGGTCGCGCGTGAACGCGCTCTTCGCGTGGGAGAGCTCGATGCGGTCCTGCGGGCGCTTCGGGCCGGCGATCGACGGGACGACCGTCGACAGGTCGAGCTCGAGGTACTCGGAGAAGACGGGCTCCTGGGCGGTGGCCGGGTCGAGCCACATGCCCTGCTCCTTGGCGTACGCCTCGACGAGCGCGACCTGCTCGTCGCTGCGGCCCGTGAGGCGCAGGTAGTCGAGCGTGACGTCGTCGATCGGGAAGATCGCGGCGGTCGAGCCGAACTCGGGGCTCATGTTGCCGATCGTGGCGCGGTTCGCGAGCGGCACCTGGGAGACGCCCTCGCCGTAGAACTCGACGAACTTGCCGACGACGCCGTGCTGGCGCAGCAGCTGCGTGATCGTGAGCACGACGTCGGTCGCGGTGACGCCGGTCGGGATCTGGCCGGACAGCTTGAAGCCGACGACTCGCGGGATGAGCATCGACACGGGCTGACCGAGCATCGCGGCCTCGGCCTCGATGCCGCCGACGCCCCAGCCGAGCACGCCGAGGCCGTTGACCATCGTCGTGTGCGAGTCGGTGCCGACGCAGGTGTCGGGGTAGGCGCGCAGCGCACCGTCGACCTCGCGGGTCATGACGACGCGGGCGAGGTACTCGATGTTGACCTGGTGCACGATGCCGGTGCCCGGCGGGACGACCTTGAAGTCGTCGAACGCCGTCTGGCCCCAGCGGAGGAACTGGTAGCGCTCGTGGTTGCGCTCGTACTCGATCTCGACGTTGCGACGGAACGCGTCGGCGCGGCCGGCGACGTCGATCTGGACGGAGTGGTCGATGACGAGCTCGGCGGGGGCGAGCGGGTTGATGCGCGACGGGTCGCCGCCGAGGTCCGCGACGGCCTCACGCATCGTGGCGAGGTCGACGACGCACGGGACACCGGTGAAGTCCTGCATGATCACGCGGGCGGGAGTGAACTGGATCTCCGTGTCCGGCTGGGCATCCGGGTCCCACCCGGCCAGCGCACGCACGTGGTCGGCGGTGATGTTCGCGCCGTCCTCGGTGCGAAGCAGGTTCTCGGCGAGGACCTTGAGCGAGTACGGAAGGCGGGCGAGCCCGTCGACCGCGGAGAGGCGGAAGATCTCGTAGGACGCGTCCCCCACCTCGAGGGTTCCCTTTGCACCGAACGTGTCGACACTGCTCACGATGGCTCCTTAACTCCAGCGTCGGCCGAGCCTTGACGACGTGGCGCGCAGCGCTCTCGCGTCGTCGCAGTGCTCGGGTGGTGATCAGACGGGGGCACTCCCCAGCCTAGGCGGGCATGAGCGCAGGAACACCTGCGCAACCGCTTGCCAGCCTACCATTTATCTTGACGTCAAGATAAGCGAGCCGCGCCTTGCAAAATTGCCCGGCGCCGCCGGCTGCACCTGCACGAGCGACGCCTATCCTGGTCCGGTGACCTTGCGCGACATCCCCCTGACCACGATCGACGGCCGGACGACCTCCCTCGCGGAGCACGCCGACAAGGTCGTGCTCGTCATCAACGTCGCGTCCCGCTGCGGCCTCACGCCGCAGTACGCGACGCTCGAGGAACTCCAGCGAACGTACGGCCCGCGAGGGTTCACGGTGCTCGGCTTCCCGTGCAACTCGTTCGCAGGCCAGGAGCCGGGCTCCGCTGAGAAGATCACCGAGTTCTGCTCGACGACCTACGGCGTGACGTTCCCGCTCATGGAGAAGACGAAGGTCAACGGCCGGCACAGCCACCCGCTCTACACGGAGCTGCGCAAGGTCCCCGACGCGAGCGGCCACGCGGGCCGCGTGAAGTGGAACTTCGAGAAGTTCGTCATCCTGCCGGACGACTCGGTGCACCGCTTCCGCCCGCAGACCCAGCCCGACGACGCCGCGATCGTCGCGGTCATCGAGCGCGGCCTGGCACAGCGCGACGGCGGCGCATCGGCCTAGAGCGGTCCGGCGTCAGACGCGCTCGAGGACCGTCACGCACTCCACGTGGTGCGTCATCGGGAATAGGTCGAACGCGCGCAGCGACCGCACCTCATAGCCGGACTCGCCGAACAGACCGAGGTCGCGGGCGAGCGCAGCCGGGTCGCACGACACGAGCACGACGCGCTCAGGGGTGAGCGAGACGACCTGGTCCACGACCGGCCGACCGGCGCCGGCGCGCGGCGGGTCGAGCACGACGACGTCCGCTCCCCCGACCGCGCCGTGCCCCTCGTCGCGCAGCACGCGCGCGACGTCGCCCGCCCACAGGTCGACGTGGTCCTGACCGTGCAGGTTGCGGCGCGCCGACGCGACGGCACGCTCGTCACCCTCGACCGACACGACGCGCCCCACGGGACCCGTCGCGGCGGCGAGAGGCGCCGTGAAAAGGCCCGAGCCTGCGAACAGGTCGACGACGGTCGCGTCGAGCACGTCGCCGACCGAGTCGAGCACGGTCTGCGCGAGAAGCGCGGGCGCTTCGCGGTGCACCTGCCAGAACCCGTCAGCCGCGACCCGGAACTGGTGCTCCGTGCCGCCGACCGTCACGGTCTCGACGACCGTGCGGCGGGCGTTCGGGCGGCGGTCGACTCGCGTGCCACGCCAGGGTTCGCCGTCGACGAGGAGGATCGGCTCAGCACCACCCTCGGGCGCGACGACGTCCAGCCGGGCGCCTGCCGTCCAGCGGCCGCTGAACACGCCGAACGCCTCGGCGGCTGCGGCGACCGACTCGGTCGCGAGCGGCATCGCGTCGAGCGCGACGACGTCGTGCGAACGGTGCCGGCGCATCCCGGCGCGCCCCTCGGCGTCAGCCACGAGCTCGATGCGCGTGCGGTAGGCGAGACCGCCGCGCTCGTCGTCGCCCGGCGCCGCCTCGACAACGACAGGGAGATCGAGGCGGGCGATGCGGCGCAGCTGCTCCTCGATGACCTGGCGCTTCCACGCGCGCTGCGCGTCGAGACGCACGTGCGCGAGCTCGGCGCCGCCGACCCCGCCCGGACCAGCCTCGGGCCACGCGGACGGGACCCGGTCGGGGCTCGACTCGAGCACCTCGACCGCGTCGCCGCGCCAGAACTTCGCGTCCGGCGCAGCCGCCGTCAGGCGGACGCGCACACGCTCGCCCGGAAGTGCGTGCCGCACGAAGATGACCCGGCCCTCGTGACGAGCCACGCAGTGACCCCCGTGCGCGACCGGCCCCACCTCGACCTCGACGAGCGGCATGTCGACGGGCGCGTCGACCTCAGCGCCAGGCCGCGTGCGCCGGACCGGCCGGGACGAGCCCGGACGGGAACCGCGGGAGGAGGATCGGGCAGGACGTGCGGGGGGCTGGGTCATGGTGCCTTCGTGTCGTCAGGTTCGGTCGGCCTCGCGTAGAGCACCGGCTCGGTGCCGGCGGTCGTCGCAGTGGAGGCCAGACGCCAGGGTACCGAGGCCACGACGACCCCGGGCATGAAGAGCAGACGGCCCTTGAGCCGCAGGGCGCTCTGGTTGTGCAGCAGCTGCTCCCACCAGTGCCCCACCACATACTCGGGCAGGTAGACGACGACGAGGTCGCGCGGGCTCTCACGGCGCACCGAGCGCACGTACGAGAGCACAGGCCGGGTGATCTCACGGAACGGCGAGTCGAGGACCCGCAGCGGCATCGGCAGGTCGAGCGACTCCCAGTGCTCGACGAGCCGCGCCGTCTCGTCGGGGTCGACCGAGACCGTGACGGCCTCGAGCACGGAGGGCCTGGTCGCGCGAGCGTACGAGAGGGCGCGCATCGCCGGCTTGTGCAACTTGGAGATCAGCACGATCGCGTGGACCCGGCTCGGCAGCGCACGCTCGGTCGCGACGTCCTCGTCGAGCTCGAGCTCCTCCGCAACCGCGTCATAGTGCTTACGGATCGCGCGCATCACAAGGAACACGCCCGCCATCGCGAGGAGCGCGATCCACGCCCCGTGCGTGAACTTCGTCGCGAGCACGACGACGAGGACGGTGCCCGTCATCCCCAGCCCCACGACGTTGAGGACGCGAGACCGCTTCATCTTCGAGCGCTGCACCGGGTCGTACGCGAGGCGCAGCACCGTCGTCCAGTGCCGCACCATGCCGAGCTGGGACAGCGTGAAGGACACGAACACGCCGACGATGTAGAGCTGGATCAGGCGGGTGACCTGCGCGTCGAACAGGACGACGAGCACGATCGCGGCGAACGCGAGGGACACGATGCCGTTCGAGAACGCGAGGCGGTCCCCGCGCTTGTGCAGCTGCCGCGGCAGGAAGCCGTCGCGCGCCAGGATCGAGCCGAGCACCGGGAAGCCGTTGAACGCCGTGTTCGCGGCGAGGACGAGGATGAGGCCCGTGACCGCCGAGACGACGTAGAACATCGGCGGGAACGACGCGAAGATCGTGTGCGCCAGCTGCGAGAGCACCGGTACCTGGACGTAGCCGACGGGTGCGTGGCCGTCGATCAGCAGGTCCGTCGCCGGGTCCTCGACGTAGACGACACCCGTCGCCGAGGCGAGCAGCAGGATCGACATGATCATGAACATCGACGTCAGGCCAAGGAGCGCGAGAGTCGTCGCGGCGTTACGGGACTTCGGCTTCTTGAACGCGGGGACCCCGTTGGAGATCGCCTCGACGCCCGTGAGTGCGGCACAGCCCGATGCGAACGCTCGGGCGATGAGGAACGCCCCCGCGAGCCCGACGAGCCCCTGGTCGAACGCGGACGACGGCACGACGTCGTACGACGCGCTCTCCGCCCGCCCCAGGTTCCCTGTGACGAACTGGACGAACCCGATGACCGCCGTCGCTCCGACCGCGGCCATGAAGAGGTAGACCGGGATCGCGAACATCTTCCCGGACTCCTTGACGCCACGAAGGTTCGCGATCGTCAGCAGGATGATGAGCGTGACGGCGATCGGCAGCTCGTGCCCGCGCAGCGCGGGGATCGCCGTCGCCGCGTACTGCGCACCCGACGAGATGGACACGGCGACCGTCAGGACGTAGTCGACGAGCAGCGCCGACGCGACCGTCAGGCCCGCGCGCGGGCCGATGTTCTCCGTCGCGATCTCATAGTCACCGCCACCCGACGGGTACGCGTGCACGTTCTGCCGGTACGACGCGACCACCACGAGCAGCACACCCACGACCGCGACGCCGATCCACGGCGACATCGTCGTCGCCGAGAACCCGGCGAGCGCGAGCGTCAGGAGGATCTCGTCGGGCGCGTACGCGACCGAGGACAGCGCGTCAGACGCGAAGACCGGGAGGGCGATGCGTTTGGGCAGCAGCGTGTGCCCCAGGCCGTCGCTCCGCATCGGCCTGCCGAGCACGAGCCGCTTCGCCGCATCCATGATGTCCGACACGTTGAGCAATGCTAGGCCTGTTCTGGCGGTGGTGGGCGCAACAAGGTCCCGGGAGGTATACCTTCAGGTCTGTGCACTTCGTGATCATGGGCTGCGGACGCGTCGGAGCGGCGCTCGCGCACTCGCTCGAAAAGAACGGCCACTCGGTGGCCATCATCGACCAGAACCCCGAGTCGTTCCGTCGCCTCGCCCCCACCTTCACCGGCAAGAAGGTCACCGGCCTGGGCTTCGACCGGGACACCCTCGAGCAGGCCGGCATCGACGAGGCATACGCCTTCGCGGCCGTGTCCGACGGCGACAACTCGAACATCCTCGCCGCACGCGTCGTGCGCGAGACGTTCGGCGTCGACAACGTCGTCGCCCGCATCTACGACCCGCACCGCGCGGAGATCTACCAGCGGCTCGGCATCCCCACGGTCGCGACCGTGCGCTGGACGTCCGACCAGGTGATGCGGCGCCTGCTGCCGCTCGGCACCACGGACGACTACCGCGACCCGTCCGGCCAGGTGCGTCTGTGCCAGACGGACTTCCACCCCGGCTGGGTGGGCCGCTCGCTCACGGTCGTCGAGGAGGCGACCGGCGCGCGCGTCGCGTTCGTCACCCGGTTCGGCGCGGCCGAGCTGCCGCGTCCCCGCATGTCGCTCCAGGAGAACGACGTGCTGCACGTCCTCGTGCGCTCGGTCGACGTCGCCGACGTCGAACGGATCCTCACCCACGCCCCGACCGAGGAGGTCTGATGCGCGTCGTCATCGCCGGGGCCGGCTCCGTCGGCCGCTCGATCGCCCGCGAGCTGCTCGCCCACGACCACGAGGTCGTGCTCATCGACCGGCAGCCCACCGCGATGCGTGTCGCGTCGGTCGCCGAAGCGGACTGGCTCCTCGCAGACGCGTGCGAGCTGTCGACGCTCTCCGAGGCGAAGGTCGACGAGTGCGACGTCATCGTCGCCGCGACCGGCGACGACAAGGCGAACCTCGTCATCGCGCTGCTCGCGAAGACCGAGTTCGGCGTGCCCCGCGTGGTCGCGCGCGTCAACAACCCGAAGAACGAGTGGATGTTCGACGAGTCGTGGGGCGTCGACGTCGCGGTGTCGACGCCGCGCATCATGACGGCGATGGTCGAGGAGGCCGTCGCCGTCGGCGACCTCGTGCGTATCTTCACGTTCCATCAGTCCGGCGCAGGGATCCTCGAGCTCACAGTCCCGCCGGACTCGTGGCTCGTGGGCCGCACGGTCGGCTCCGTGCCGTGGCCGACGGACACGGTCCTCGCTGCGGTCGTCCGCGACGCTCAGCCGCTCGCGCCGACAGCCGACGACACGCTCGAGGCCGGCGACGAGCTGCTGCTGGTCAGTGGCCGGGACGCGGACGAGGCTGCTCTGTCCGACCTGCTGACTGGCGCACAAGGATCCACGTCCCCCACAGCGTGACCGCCCACAGCGGGATTCCCATCGCGAGCCTCGTGGTGGCTAGCCAGCCGACCTGCGACCCGAGGTACAGCGGGACCTGCACGGCGAGCCGGATCGCGAACAAGCCGACCCACAGCCACGTTGCGAGCGTGTAGCGGCGTACGAGCGCGCGGGACGAGCGCCACGCGCTGAAGCCCGCGAACGGGTTGGCGGGCGTGTCGCCGGCGCCGTCCTCGGTCTGGGACGGCCGCGCGCCCTTCGTCTCGGCGAAGCCGAGCCGGAACAGCTCCACGACGACGCCGATCGCAGGCCACCGCACGACGATCGAGACGAGGCACGCCAGCAGGTAGGCGGCGTTCGTGAGCAAGCCCATGAGGAAGTAGTCGGAGGCCTCGCCCGAGCGCCACGCCCACACAACACCGATCGCGACGCCGAGCAGACCTGAGAACGCCTGCGTGACCGGGGTGCGCTGCACGAGCCGCACGAGCACGAGGAGCACGGCGATCCCGGCGGACGCGATGAGCGTGGGCGTCAGCTCGAACGTCAGCAGGTAGACGACGACGAACACGAGCCCGGGCGCGAGCGCCTCGATCACGCCGCGCACCCCGCCGACCGCCTCTTGGAGCGAGAACTCGCTCGCCGTCAGGGCACGCATGCCGCGCGCCTGCGCAACCTGGCCCTCCGTGGGCTCGGGCGCGTCGTCGTGCGGGGTGCTCTGGTCCACGTCCTGCTCTCTCCCAGCCCTCAAGGCTGCACGTCGGTCGAATGCGGCAGCAGCTCGTACCGCGGGTTGTAGATCACGGTTCGGCCGCGGTCGCTCGTGACGAACCCGGCGACGCGCACGCGCCTGCCAGGCTCGACACCCGCGAGACGACGACGCCCGAGCCACACGAGGTCGACCGAGCCAGAGCCGTCGAACAGCTCCGCCTCGACCGCCTGGACGCGGTCCGTCGGCCGCAGCACGACAGACCGCACGATGCCCGACACCTCGGCGGGGCGACGCTCGACGAGGTCGCTGATCGCCGTCGTCCCCTGCTTCGCAGAGCGGACCCGCTCCTCGGTCGCAGCAACCTCGTCCTGGCTCGCCAGGACGCGCCGCAGCGCGGTACGCAACGACATGTCAGTCCCCTCAGGCCGTCCGGGCCGCCGCACGCGCGGCGGTCACCGGATCTCGGTGATCTCGGGGCCGCGCTCGAGCGGGTTGAGGTCGGGGGCGGCGGCCTTCTCGGCCGGGGTCCCCGGCTCGGGCGCAGACTCGTCCGTCGGCTTCATCTCGGGCTGGTCAGGAAGGTGCAGCGGGAGCAGCTCGCGCGGCGCGCGCGCCACCTCGTCGCGCACGACGACGACCTGGGAGAACAGCGCCTCCATCAGGCCAGCCGCCTGCGGGTCGACAGTGGCCTTGCCGGTCAGGACGCCGCGCAGGAACCAGCGCGGGCCGTCGACCCCGAGGAAACGGATGACGCGGACGACGTCCTTGCCCTCGCCGTCCTTCGCGGGGGCCTTGACGAACAGCTCACGACCGAACCGGCCGGGGATGTCGTCGACAGTCGCACCCTGCGTCGTGAGCGACTCGCGGATCTCGTCGCGGATCTCGTCCCAGATGCCCGCGATGCGCGGGGCGGCGAACGCCTGGATCTGCAGGACCGAGTTGTCGACCATGACGGACACGCCAGTGACGGCCTGCGTGTTCTTGTCGAGCTCCATGCGCACCTGCATGCCCTGGACGCCCGGCAGGAGGATCGCGCCGAGGTCGACACGGCTCGCCGTCGCGTCGTCGACCTGGCTGACGTCCCACGGACCGTGGTCCGGGCGCGCCTCGGTCTCCTCGGCCGCGGTGGCCTCGGCGTCGGGCAGCTCCTCGCTCGGCTGTTCCTTCACACGCCGTCCAAACAGACCCACTGCGGTTCTCCTTCAGGAAAGTTGCCTTGCATGCCTGCGACGACGGTGTCGGGGCGACCCGGGCCGCAGGTTCTCGCGCGACGTTACCGTGCGCGGTCGTCCTACCACCCTATGCGCCGCGCGGGCTGATGTCGCCGACCTGCGGCGCGGACGCGCTGAGCCGCGAGCAGACGCTCGTCAGCGGGTCGCGCCCGGGTCCCAGCCCCCGCTCGAACCAAAGCCTCCCGAGCCGCGGTGGGATCCGGGGAGCCGCTCGGCAGGGACGAAGCGCGCACGCTCGACCTGCTGGATGACGAGCTGGGCGATCCGGTCGCCGCGGCGCAGGTGCACGGTCTCGGACGCGTCGGTGTTGAGCAGCGTCACGGCGATCTCGCCGCGGTAGCCCGCGTCGACCGTGCCCGGCGCGTTGACGACCGTGACGCCGTGCTTCGCGGCGAGCCCCGAGCGCGGGTGCACGAACGCCGCGTAGCCGTCCGGCAGTGCGATCGCCACGCCCGTCGGGA
>RRZT010895273.1_pt1 | contig 16284 bp, 17 predicted proteins | sample 2165551 | NCBI WGS metagenome assembly RRZT01 (sample SAMN10456910, study PRJNA506462) | wastewater metagenome | biome: wastewater; feature: sludge; material: wastewater sludge; isolation source: wastewater sludge with Escherichia coli K12::gfp cells carrying plasmid... | place: USA: Moscow, Idaho...
TAATCCTCTTATAGAAATATAAGAGGGTTTTTTATTTTTTAGTTGTAACATTATTCTTTTTTTTACTACAAATAAAGAGCAACAGAATAATAGTTTGAATAATAAAGCAAAAATATTTACCGAATTAGTCGAGAAAAATCAGGGAATTATCCACAAGGTTTGTCGTATATATACGGACGACAAGGATTCTCATGACGATTTATTTCAGGAAATTGTATTGCAATTATGGCGCTCTTACGATTCCTTCAAAGGAGATTCAAAATTTAGTACATGGATGTATCGTGTTAGCTTGAACACAGCGATTACATTAATCAGAAAAAAAACAAAATCGAGTGAAACTGATTTTAATGAAGCTCAATTTTTAAATTTAAAATCAGAAGACAAAGACGAATTTTTAGAGGAACGCATCACACTTTTATATGCTGCAATTAGATTATTAAATGACGTAGAACGTGCATTGGTACTGCTATTTTTAGAAGACTTACCTTACAAAGACATTGCCGAAACTTTAGGAATTTCTGAAGTAAATGCACGCGTTAAGATGAACAGAGTGAAGATAAAATTGAAAGAGATAATGTCTAAAATGGAACAGTAATGGAGTTAGATGACTTAAAATCAATTTGGGGTTCCATAAAGGAAGAAGAAAAGTTTGATCAAAATCAAATTTTTCAAATGTTGAAGAAAAAATCGTCAACGACAATAAAATGGTTATTTATATTCACTTTTTGCGAATTTATCCTTTTTCTTGTCTACAATTTATATGTTTTAATTTCAGGAAAAAACTTCTTTAATAATGAAGTCAAAACATTAGTCGAAGAAAAAACGATTAATAATTACGAAATCGCTTCCGTTTTTAGTATTGTGATTACGTTTGGATTTTTGGTAATGGCTTATCGTTATTTCAAGAAAATAGATCTTAATCAATCTGTTGTCGATTTGATGAAAAACATTATTTCATTTCGTCGATTGGTGAACTTGTTTATTCTTTTCACCGTTTTGAGTTTAATTGTTTCCTCTGCCCCATTCTATTACGAATTAGGTCAATCTATTTATTTAGCAAAACATGCCAATGATATACAACCAATTGCGAATAATGCTGCTGTTTATGGTTGGATTGCAATAATAACTGCTGTTGCTTTTATTGTGATTATAGGAACGGTTTATTATGGAATTATTTATTTTTTATTTTTAAGAAAACTTCAACAAAACATGAAAGAGTTGAAAGAAATGAAATAAAATCTTATTTTTGTAACCGAAATGAAAAAATTTATCCAATATATTATGCTTACAATTTCACTGTTTATGACAGTGTATCAGTCTGCGCATATATTGGATCATGCTCTAAGTAAAGAGCATAAAGAGTTGAAAGATAAATTCTCTAACGTACATGATCACAGCTGTACAATTTGTCATTTCAATCAACATTTTATCGAAAATGATTCAGAAATCGAGTTATTCGAATGGTCTCAATCATTTATCCAAAAAGATAAAACGCTTTACACAACTCGTGTAAAACAAGCAGTATTACTTACTCAAAAAAGTCTTCGAGCACCACCCTACGCAATTTAATTTCAAGAAAAAACCACCTTATTTTTTTAACGTTATTAAATTATTGTATTTATGTCAATCAACATAAAATGGAGCATTGCTGCTACATTATTGTGCGGAACTGTGTTTGCACAAAACATTTTCGAAGGTCAAATTATAGATAAAAATCAAAAACCAATTCCTTTCGCAACTGTATATTTCAACAACGAAGAATATCACACAAATGCCGAAGGAAAATTTAGAATCGAAAACTTAAACAAAGGAAATTATCAAATTCAAATTGATGAGCAAGGTTACGAACCTTTTTCTCAAAATATTACGTTTGATTCACAACAAAAATTTGTTTTTACACTTACTTTTCACAAATCGTACAATTTAGATGAAGTTACTGTTTTAGGCCATCATCACGATTTTTCAACAGCTAATGTAGAACGTGTCGATCAATCTTATATTCAAGAAAATTATGCAGGATCGTTAGCAAAATCGCTCGAAAATATTGCAGGTGTCAATGCTTCAGGAATTGGATCATCAGCTTCAAAACCAATTATTCGTGGACTTGGTTTCAATCGATTAATTGTTGCTGAAAATGGTGTAAAACAAGAAGGACAACAATGGGGAGCCGATCATGGTTTGGAGATTGATGCACTAAATGTTGAAGATGTCGAAGTGATAAAAGGCCCTGCTGCTTTGGAGTACGGAAATGAGGCTATTGCTGGAGTTATCAAGATTAACAATAACAATTTACCAGCAAAACATTCACTTTCTGGAGAAGCAAAAGCATTGTATCAATCGATTAATGATAATTACGGAATTGGATTTAATTTGAAATCTCGAAACGATCATTTTTTCTATAAAATAAAAGGTTCGTATTCTGATTATGCAGATTATAGAACAACTACCGATCGCATTTATTACTTGAATCGCTATTTACCAATTTACAATAAACGTGTAAAAAATACGGCTGGACAAGATTTGAATGCTGAAATACAAACAGGTTATATTGGTGAAAAATTTCGTTCAATTTTGACTGTTTCTAATGTTAATCAAAAAATTGTTTTTTTTCCTGGTTCGCACGGAATTCCTTCTGTAGATAGGCTTCAAGATGATGGAAATTATAGAAATATCGAATTTCCTTATCAAAAAGTTAATCATTTTAAAGTGATTTCCGAAAATGAATTTCGTTTAAATTCAAAAGATGTTTTAAAATTTTTGGCAAGTTATCAAAACAATCGTCGCCAAGAAGTTAGTTCGTTTCACACTCATTATGCGAATCAACCCGCTCCAACAAAAAATCCTGATTTAGAATTAGATTTCAATCTTTCTACTTACGATTCTCAATTAAAATTTGAACATAATCATAGCAAAAATTTCAAAACAATAATCGGTGCTCAAGCACAATTGCAAGCCAATAATATTGCGGGTTACAATTATTTATTACCAAAATATGATCGAAATATTTTTAGCGGATTTTTGATTGAAGAATTCAAAAAAGGAAATACGTGGAAAGTTACAGCTGGTTTACGTTATGATTATTCAACATTCAAATCAGAAGGTTATTTTGATGATTTTTTGTATAATTATTTGATTGAAAAAGGAAATTCTGAAGGAATTGCAGATTATTATGCAAATCGTAGCAAATCAATCGATCGTAATTTCAGTAATTTAAACGGAATGATTGGTGCAACTTTTCAACCAAATGATTTATGGGATTTCAATTTAAATGTTGGAACAAATTTTCGTTTACCAACCGCTATAGAATTGGGTTCTAACGGAATTCATCACGGCAGTTTTAGACATGAAAGAGGTGACGAAAATCTTGATGTAGAAAAAGGAATTGCAGTAGATTTCAAATCTGTTTTTCACAAAAATGATTGGGATATTTCGCTAAGTCCTTATTTATATTATTTCAGCAATTATATTTTCTTGAAACCTTCGGGACAATTTTCGATTCTTCCTCATGGTGGACAAATTTATCAATATACGCAAAGCAAAGCGTTGTTGACTGGTTTTGAATTTGAAGTTCGTAAGAAAATCAACGAAAATTTTGATGCAAATCTTGTGTACGAATATTTATACAATCGACAAATCACGGAAAATAAAAAATTCGGAAATTATCTTCCTTTCACGCCTGCAAATAATTTATTTGGACAAATTAATTATAAAATCAATCAAAATATTGCATTTTTAGAAGGTTTGAGCTTTTTTGCAAATGGAAAATATACATTTGAGCAAGATAAAATCGCCCAAAACGAAGATATTACTCCAAGTTATTTCTTGGTTGGAATTGGAGGAAAAACGAAACTTAAATTCAATAATTTTAGTGCAAATTTAAGTATTCAGGTTTCTAATTTATTCAATAAAAACTATTACAATCACACCAGTTTTTATCGTGCATTACAATTACCAGAACAAGCTCGAAACATACAAGTTATGTTAGGAATTCCGTTCGGAAAATAGTTGATACATGAAAAAGAGACATCCTATTTTTGGACTTTTCTTTAGTATTATTCTTTTTTCGATTCCAATTTTTAATCAATTACATTTTTCTTTAATTGATCATTCACAAGATTTTTCGAATCAAAAGAAAGAAATTATTCATCATCAATGTAATCACTTTACATTCTATTCTGTCTTTATTGACACGCATGATGATCCAAAAATTGAAGGAAAACAAAACGAAGAATTTTACAGAAAAGAAAGTTTTGAACAAGTAGAAAAAATTAAACTTTCTACAATTGAATATCATTTTACACGTGGTCCGCCACAAGATTTTGTTTATTCATAAATCAATCAAAATCTTAAAAAATAATATTCAATTCAAAAAAAAATAAACAATGAAAAATTCAATTTTAAAATATTCATTTATAACATTATCAGCATTATTTATTACATCTTGTTCATCAGACGATTCTTCATTAGATACAACAAAACCAGAAATTAATTTAATTTCACCAAAAGATGAAGCTCACCTACATTTAGGTGACGAGATTAATATTGAAGCTATCTTGAAAGATAATATTGAGTTGGGAGCTGTAAAAATTGATATTCATTATGCAGGAGATGGACATACTCATAACCATCGTTCTGCTAGTTTGCAAGAAGCGTCGAGTTCTACAAATACTCAATGGGAATTTACCAAAGAAGAAGCAATTCCTTCAGGTAAAAAGGAATATGCATACAATTATAAAGTTGCAATTCCTCAAGAAGGTATTGTAGATGGTGCATATCATTTAGGATTAATTCTAATTGATAAAGCAGGAAATCAATCCGAAACATACATCGAAATCGATATAGTTGACCATAGCCACGATCATTAATTATTTTTTTATATAAAAAGCCTGAAATTTCAGGCTTTTTTTTATGCGCATTGTTAAAAGAATGTTATTTTAGCACTCCTCAATTATATCAAAACAAAAAAATGATTGCAATAGCAGATAGCGGTTCTACTAAAACGGATTGGGTAATTTTAGATAGCGACCTTAATGAAGTTTTTAGAACAAGTACAATCGGATTTAATCCGTATTTTGTAACATCAGAAGATATTACGACTGAATTACAAAAAAATGAAGATTTTGCACCTGTTGCAAATGATTTTACAAAAGTCTTTTTTTATGGTGCAGGAACTTCCAGCGAAGCAATGCATGCTGTTGTTAAAGAAGGTTTAGAGAATTTCTTTACAAATGCAGAATTTGTCGTAGACCATGATTTATTAGCTGCTTGTTACGCAACTTATATGGGAAAACCTGCAATGGTTTGTATCTTAGGAACAGGGTCTAATTCTTGTTATTTCGATGGAACAACAATGCGCGAAGAAACAAAATCTTTAGCTTATATCTTAGGTGACGAAGGTTCTGGAAATGACTTAGGAAAACGTGTATTACGCGCTTTTTACACAAAAAAAATGCCTCCACATTTAGCCAAAGCTTTTGATGATTATTATAAATTATCAGTAGATGAGTTAAATAAAAATGTGTACCAAAATAAATTTGCAAACACATATTTAGCATCTTTCAATAAATTTGTTGTCGAACATAAAAATGATCCATTTATTCAGAAAATTATTTATGATGCAATGTCTTCTTTTATCGAATATCAAATTATGCCTTACGAAGAAGCTCGTCATTCTGAATTAAATTTCATTGGCTCAATTGCTCATATTTACGAAGATGTTATTCGTTCGGTTGCGGCAGAATATCACTTGACAGTTGGTCATATTATTAGAAAACCAATTGATAATGTTGTTGATTATCACAAAAAATATTTGATTAAATAATCATGGCAACTCAACCAAAAATAGCGGTAATCTCTTACAATACTCCTCATCGCAAAACACAAGATGTTTTACACGGATTAAAAGCTAAAGGTTACCAAAATGTAAAAATATTTGCATTGCCTTTTATACAAAGGGAAAATCCGTTCAAACCAATTTATCAACATCGTCCAAGTAAGGCGATTCAAGTAAATTTAGATGATTACTGTAATAATTTTGGTTATGATTTTGATTTGACAACTGCTGAAACGTTGAATGATCAATTAAACGATTATAAAGCTGAATATGTGATTATTGCAGGAGCAGGATTATTACCAGATGAATTGGTTGAAAATCATAAAATTATCAATACGCATCCAGGTTTTTTACCTTTGACGAGAGGTTTAGATTCATTAAAATGGGCAATCACAAAAGGAGTCGAAATTGGTGTTACAACTCATTTTGTAGACACAGAAGCTGACGCTGGTTTTTTGATTGAACAACAATATGTTCCTGTTTATGGAAATGATACATTTCATTCATTGGCTAATCGTCAATATGAAACAGAAATTGAAATGTTAGTTAATTCGATTGAATTGATTCCAACACTTTCAGAATTCAAATCACTTTCATCAAATGAATTTGAGGCTACGCGCAGAATGCCAAAAGCTATCGAAGAAAATTTGATGCAAGCATTTGAAACATACAAAGAAAAATATAAAAGGGATTAAATATTTTTAATAAAAAAAATTAAAAAGCTAACCAATTGGTTAGCTTTTTTTTTAAATATAATCCTTCACTCTTTTCACAATTCTTCCGCCAATAACTGATCACCTTTTTTTCTGACACTTTTATACGCTCTATAACACACATATAAAATAATTAGTACAAAAATAAATGCCAAAGGAGCCAATACAATTGCCGTAATACTTAATACAATAGAACTAAACGTTTCTCCTGTATTAACCAAAAAATTTCCAGCTCCCGCAGTTGTGGTGGTCGAAACAGCTCTTGCAGCAGCAGTTGTACCGCTAATCGCAGCCGCAGTTCCTCCTCCAGCTATAATCGCCAAAGCCCAAGTTGCGACTTCGTTCATTTCTGGCATCGTAATTCCAACCGCTATTGTTCCTGCAATTCCAGCTAAGGGAACCGCAATCGTATCCAACAAATTATCAATGATTGGAATATAATAAGCTCCAATTTCCACTAACATCGCTACACCAAGTGTTATAAGAGCTGGTGTACTCCCAACCCACATCCAACTTTCGTCGAGATTAATAAAACTTCCTCCAAATTTGACAGCTAAACTTAATACAAATAAGGGAAGAAAAATCCGAAAACCAGCAGCGGCAGCTAATCCTATTCCGAGAAATAACGAAAAAATAGTAGACATTGAGATTAAATCGTTCATAATTTAGTATTTTATAATAGTTCTGATTTTATAAATATAATGATAAAAAAGATAAAGTTTTTATAATTTTTTCTTTCCTTTGCATCCGATTAAGAGAAACCAAGTACTGCAAAGTACTTTTTTTGTGTAAATAAACCTAAATGTTTGAGCTACATCTAAATAATCGAATAATAAATCAATCATTTTTTAAATGCATTGATAATTATTTCTTTTCTCAAAATCAATCAACCAAAACTTCTTCACGACAACATTTAAAATTTTGCAAGAATCAATTTCTTTTTATTTTAATTTCTGATAGGAAAATTTTATCTTTAAGGAAATTTTACGAGAACTCTTGCAATGGAAACATCAAACGAAATTAAAAAAATTAATAAAACAAAAATGCTGGTAATAGGAATTGCAGGAGGAACAGGTTCGGGAAAAACAACTGTTGTAAATAATATTTTAAGAGATCTTAATGCGGAAAGCGTTATCGTTATTTCTCAAGATAATTATTATAAAGATCATCCTGAATTATCTTTTGATGAACGTTCTAAAATCAATTTTGATCACCCAAGATCAATTGATTTCGAATTACTAAAAGAACATGTCGCTTTATTGAAAAATGGCGTATCAATCGAACAACCTGTCTACTCGTTTATTACGCATAGTCGCAAGGAAGAAACGATTTTAACGCATCCACAATCGGTTATTATTGTAGAAGGAATTTTAGTATTGACTGATGCAGATTTACGCGATTTATTTGATGTAAAAATCTTTGTTCATGCCGATTCTGATGAGCGTTTAATTCGTCGTGTGCGCCGTGATATCCAAGAACGTGGACGCGATTTGGATGAAGTTTTAACGCGTTACCAAAAAACGTTAAAACCTATGCATCAGCAATTTATAGAACCATCTAAAAATTACGCAGACATTATTATTCCGAATATGAAAAAGAAAAATTCTGTCGCAATTAAAGTTTTATCAACTGTAATTAAAGAAAAACTCAACTCGAAAACTACTGTATAATGAAAGAAAAATCGGAAGAAATCTTTGACGAAGAACTTACACCAGAAGTACCGAAAAGAAAAATTAAGGATACACGTGTATTCAAATTTGTTTGGAATCGTTACTTTGTTCTAACGGTTGCGTTTGCTGTTTGGATGATTTTTTTCGACCAAAATTCTTTTTTCGTACATCGCGAGTTGGATAAACAAATCAAATTATTAGAAGTTGATGAACAATATTACCAAGAACACTTGGATACTGAATCTGAAAAATTAAATCAACTAAATAGTAATCCTGCTGAAATTGAAAGAATTGCAAGAGAAAAGCATTTCTTGAAAAAAGATGATGAAGATATTTTTATCATTCAGCAAGAAAAAGTTACGAAGCCACAAAATAAAGAAAATGAGTAAGTTATTTGAAAATTTTGATTCTATTTCTGAAAAAGAATGGAAAAATAAAGTTCAAGTCGAGCTAAAAGGTTTAGAATATAATGAAACCTTGGTTTGGGGAACGAACGATCAAATAAATGTAAAACCATTATATACAAAGGATGACGTCGATTATTCGGCTGTGCAACCTTTGCCAAAATCGTCAAAAGATTGGAAAATTATTTCGAAATATACAGGAAATAAAAACCAAGATTACAGCTTTTTGTATGGATATTTGATTGATCAAAATCAAGTTAATCCTTCATTAGAACTTCCTAATTATTTGGATTTATTCATTAAATATGATGGAACTTCTGATTTAAAATCGCTTGAAAATCTTCCAAATCTGAAATATTTAGATTTAGATATTTATGGATATTTGGCTCAGAATGGACTTTGGCAAAATGATTCAGAAAAAGCATCAAAAGAAGTTGTGAAAGAATCTTTAGCGTTGAAAAATTTCGAAAAAGTAATTTCAATTCAAGGAGATGTTTATCAAAATGCTGGTGCAAATCATGTTCAACAAATCGCGATAACACTTGCGCATGCTGTAGAATATTTAGAAAATTTTGGAGCTGATATTGCGGACAAAATCTATTTTAAATTCGCTGTTGGAAGTAATTATTTCTTCGAAGTTGCAAAATTAAGAGCATTCCGCTTTTTATGGAAAATGATTTTGGAGCAATATAACAAAGAAAGTGAAGCATTTATTTTCACTTCAACATCAGATCGCAATAAATCTAAATTAGATATTTACAACAACGTTATTCGCTCTACAATAGAAGCTTCTTCGGCTATTTTCGGTTCAAGCGATGCTGTTTTTGTTGGATCATATGATGAAGTAAATAAAGAGTCTGATTTTGGGTTAGAATTAGCCGCAAAACAACAATTATTGTTGCAAAAAGAATCTTATTTAAACCAATTTGCTGATCCTGCTGCTGGTTCTTTCTACATCGAAAGTTTGACAAATCAAATGGCTGAAAATGCGTTAGAATTGTTCAAAACGATACAGAATGTAGGTGGATTTGTGAATGCTTTACAAAATGAAACTATTCAAGATTTTGTTTACACAAGCGCGAAAAAAGAGCAAAAAGATTTCGATGAGCAAACCATTAAATTAATTGGTGTAAACAAGTTTAGAAATCCTGCGGATGTGATTGAGAAATCGCCAAAAGAAAAAGTGGTAAAACAAGCACTTTTTGTTCCGATTGTTCCAACTCGTTTGGCAGAAAAAGAGGAAAAAAAATAGTTTTTACATGAATTGGACGCCAATTTCATTAAAAGAACTCAACAATATAATCGAAACTTCAGTAGCTGTGATGGATACTGAAGTTTTGTATTTTTGGAATTCTATAAAAATAGTTCCAGAAAAAAGACAAGTTCCTTCTTATAGCAATGAAGATTATTTTTGGATAGTAGGTAAAATCAAGAATTATATGATTTATTACAACGATATTGAAGAAGGTTTTAATATTTCCTTAGAAAATAATTTATCGTATATCGAAGTTACTTCTGCTGAACAAGATGAACTTCATTTTGCTTTGATAAAACTTCTTAAAAACTATGAAATCTAATAAATACATTTTTCAACGACTTATAGCGGGATTTATTGATTACGCACTATTTATAATCATTACAGCGCTTTATATTTATAAATTTGGAACTTTAGCAAATGACGGAAGTTATAATGTAAACGGAATAAATACTTTGCCTATTTTTATCTTTTGGTTTATTTATTTTGTTATGATTGAAGTTATTTTTCATGGAACTTTAGGTCATTTAATCCTAAATTTGCAACCTGTAAATGCTAAAACAGAAAAACCAATTAGTTTTTCACAATCTTTTATTCGTCATCTTTTCGATCCTATTGATTATTTTATTTTCAGTGGATTAATTGGAATTTTAATTATAAATAACTCTAAAGAAAGTCAACGTTTAGGTGATATTGTAGCAAATACTAAAATGATTAAAAAATAACAATTTGAATCCAACTATTTTAACAAAAGAATTTCAAGATTATCTGAAAATAATCGAACATGAAGACATCAAATCTATAGGTTTGAAAAAATCGTTGTTTGATGAAATTTCTTCTGCTGAAATTGCACAACAATTGAAAGGAATTCAAGTTTCAGAACATAAATTTCCAACACTTTATTCGACAGAAAACATTTATTTTCCGCCTTCAATTAATTTGGAACAAGCAAGTTCGGAAGCTACAGCAAATTATAAATCAACTTTAGTTAAAGGAAAAAATTTGATTGATTTAACCGCAGGTTTTGGAATTGACACCATGGCTTTTGCAAAGAATTTTGAAAAAGTATATCACATCGAACAAAATCCTGAATTGAGTGAGATTGTACAACATAATGCTAAAATTTTAGCACCAAATTTAGAAACCTATACAGGTACTTTTCAGTCTTTTTTTGAAGAAAATCCTACTTTAAAATTTGATGTGATTTATCTTGATCCAGCAAGAAGAAATTCGAGCGGAAGAAAATTTATTTTGGAAGATTTAGAGCCAAATATTTTAGAATGGATTCCAACTTTTTCCGAAAAAACAGAGAAAATTATCATCAAGCTTTCGCCTTTATTAGACATCACTTCTACCCTACAACAAATTGATTCAATTTTTGAAATACACATTGTTGCATTAAAAAATGAAGTGAAAGATTTTCTAATCATTTTAGATAAAAATTCTTCGACAAAAAATCCTTTGATAAAAGCTGTTAATTTAGAAAATAATCAACCCGAATTTTCTTTCCATTTTGAAGAAGAATATAGTGCAAATGCAAGTTTTGGAGGAATTCAACATTATATTTACGAACCAAATGTTGCGATTCTAAAAACTGGTTCTTTCAAATTATTGAGCGAAAAATTCAATCTTCATAAACTTCATCAGAATACTCATTTGTATACTTCGAATGAACTTTTAGAGAATTTTCCTGGAAAAATTTATTTGATTGAAGAAGAAATTAAAAATCCGAAAAAAGAAATTTTAAAGATTAAAGCGAATTTATTGGTCAAAAATTACAATCAGCCAATAGACGTTATCAAGAAAAAATTCAAAATTATTGATGGCGGCACAACAACTTTAATTTTCACACAAAGCATTGATGGGTTTCATATTCTAAAAACTTCACGAGTTTAGTTGGGTTTCGAAAAAAGTTGTGTTAATTTTATACAACAATTTTCAACCTTAAAAAATTACACTTGAAAATCATCAATAAAATTGAAAACTTTATCTACGGAGAAGCGCTTTCAGATGGCTTAAAAACTTCTTTAGCGATTATCATTCCACCTATCGTAGCCAGCTTGTTTGGCGATTTATATGCCGGTGTAACAATAAGTCTTGGTGCAGTTTTAGCGCACATGACGGATACACCTGGTCCATTTAAAGAACGCCGAAACCTGATGTGGCTTTCCGTACTCTTGATTTTCCTTGTTTCGTATTTCACTAAAACGATTAATAGTTACCCAATATTTCTAGGTATTTGTTTAACAGTTATCGTTTTCTTTTCTAACATGTTAACCGTTTGGGGACAACGTACAAGTGCGCTTGGAATGGTCATTATGATGTCGATGGTAATGAATATGAATGATTTACGACATGAGTTAAGTCCTCTTCATATTGCGCTTTTTGTGACGGCTGGAGCAGCTTGGTACACTATTTTTAGCCTAGCTATTAGCACCTTTCGTCCTTATCGTATGGCGCAGCAAAACTTAGCTGATACAATGATTCATATTTCTGAATACATTCGAATCAAGGCTTCTATGTTTGATAAAGACTCAAATTATGATGATATTATCAAAAAATTAATCGACGAACATGTTGTAATTAACGAAAAACAAAGTTTAGTTCGTGAATTAGTTTTTTCGAACAAAAAATTGGTAAAAGACCAGACACCAATTGGACGTTCGATTGTGTTTATTTTCTCTGATTTGGTGGATATATTTGAGAATGTAACAGCAAATCAATACGATTATGTGAAAATTCGAGAAGTTTATGGCGATACAAAAGCTATGCGCAAAATCTATAATTTAATGAATAAATTAGCACATGAACTTAAAATGATTGCTTATCATATTAACTCTAACAAACGTCCTAAACAATCTACTTTTGACTTTGAAGTTGAGTTAAAAAAGATTGATGATGCCATCAAAGAATTATATGCAGAAGGACAAAAACCAATCGTTTTATCTAAAATTTATATCAATCTAAAGCAAATTGTTTATAAAATAGAGTTTATTCATAAGTTTTTTTATGATGATTCGTTCACAGAAAAAAAGAAAAATCCGCTGGATCATGCCGAACATTTTGAACCTACAGTTGATTATTCTTTACGAAAATTAAAAGATCATCTGAATCTAAAATCTTCAATTTTTAGACATGCAATTCGTGCATCAATTGTAATGTTATTAGCTTATGGCGTCACATTTATTATTCCGATGACTTATCATAGTTACTGGATTTTGATGACAGTTCTAGTAATCTTAAAACCTGGTTTTAGTGTAACAAAAAAACGAAACTTTCAGCGTTTGAAAGGAACAATTGGCGGTGGATTAGTTGGGGTTTTAATCTTATTGATAATTCCTCAACACAGTATCCGATTTGCTTTAATGCTTATTTTCATGTTGATGGCCTACACTTTTATTCGTCACAAATATGCAATAGGTACATTTTACTTAACCGCCTATATTCTTATTTCGTTTAGTTTTTATTCGCAAAAAGATTCATTGTACATAATTCAAGAACGATTTATAGATACGCTTGTTGGAGGATTTATGGCGTTTATTTCGAGTTATTTGATTTTACCAACTTGGGAAAAAAATAATATGAACGAATATATTCAAAAAGCATTGATTGCAAATTATGAGTTTATTTATTTGGTTTTTAAAAAATTAGCAGACAACGAAGTTTCTACAACTGATTATAAATTAGCTAGAAAAGATGTTTTTATTGCAATGGCAAATATTAATTCAGTTTTTCAGCGTGTCATTTCTGAACCGAAAGGAAAACAAGAAAATGCTAATGAACTAAATAAATTCACTATTTTCAATCAATCATTTGTCTCATATTCAGTTGGTTTAGTTAAAATTTTAAAGAAAAATAATTCGGTCATTTTAACTTCAGAACACATTCGATTGATGAAGAAAATTTTGCAATTATTGTTACAAAATATTCGACTTTATGGTGAATATGAAACGGAAAATTTGCCTAAAACAATAGAATTTAGAGAAACTACTGTTGTTTATTCTGAAATTGAAACAGAGGCTTTGCAAAATGATTCTGAACTGATTGAAGACCTATTAGAGTATTTGTACGAGATTGCTTACGATTTTACAAAAGTTGGTCACGTTTTTGTGAAAGAACAACCGTTAAAAGAATAATAAATGACAATCATCCAACTGTTTAAAAATCTACGTCCGTTTGTAAAACCTTATCGTTCTTTGGTTGTTGCGACTTTGCTCCTAACCTTAGTTGGATCTTTTACTTCACAAGTAAATGCACTTATTTTACAATATACCGTAGATTCTATAAATGGTTTGGTTGAAGCTGGAAAAGGCTTAAAAGAAGGTCTGAAAATCATTTCGTTTATTTCGATTGTTTTGATGACAAAAGAAATCTTGAATGCATTCATCACATTTGGTCAAAAATATTATGGAGAAAAGCTTCGAATTTTTGTTTCGCAAGATTTAGCTCAAGCCATTATCGAAAAGATTTTGACGTACCGAATGGCATTTTATACAAATCAAGATAATCAAGCAGGAAAACTTCAAACTCGTATTGACAGAGGAATTGAAAATTTAACACGTTTAGTTCAAAACTTTTTTATCGATATTTTACCTCTTTTTGCCAATTCAATTGTTGCCTTAATTTTGATGTTCAACGCTAATTTTTACGTTGGATTGGTTGGACTTTGTATCGTTCCGATTTATTTCATTATTACACAACAACAAGCGAAAAAACTGAGTGGTTGGCGACGAAACTTAAGAGGTTATCGTGAACAAAAATCACAAGGAATTATCAGCATAATTGATTCTATTACAGTTATTAAATCATTTAACCGAGAAGATATAGAAGGTAAAAAACAACTTGATTTACAAAAAGAATTGACGAATAATCAAATGCAAACACGTAAAACAAGCTTCTTTTTTGATGGTTTAAAATCCTTTATCGAGCAGTTTGGTGTGGTGATTATCATCATTTTAACTTCATATTTGGTTCTTGATGGACAAATGACAATTGGCGCAATTATGTTCCATATTTTGTTGTTCAACAACGTTTCGGCTCCTATTCGTCAACTGCATCGTATTTATGATGAAATGAATGATGCGATGATTTATTCTGAAAGTTTCTTTGCAATTTTAAAAGCGGATGACGAAAAAGAATCATCTGGAAATTATATTCCAACAAATCTAAAAGGAAAATTCAAAATCCAAAATGTTGACTTTTCTTATCCAAATGGTTACAAAGCCTTGAAAAATATCAACATGACAATTCAGCCCAATAAAATTACAGCTTTGGTTGGTTTGTCTGGCGCTGGGAAAAGTACAGTGATCAATTTATTGGATAAATTTTATCAACCTGATTCTGGAAAAATTCTACTCGATGGGATTGATTTAGAAGAATATGACACACAATTTTTACGTGATAATATTGGATTAGTTTTACAAAAAAATCACATTTTTAACGGAACAATTGAAGAAAATATTCGTTATGGAAATGTAAACGCAACTTTCGAAGAAATAGAAGACGCCGCAAAACGCGCTTATATTCACGAACAAATTATGGATTTGCCAGAAGCTTATCAATCCAAAGCCTTATTGTTATCTGGTGGTCAACAGCAACGTATCGCCATTGCCCGCATGTTTCTCAAAAATCCACCGATTATTTTCTTGGACGAACCAACTGCAAGTTTGGATGCAATTGCGACGGAACAAATTAAAAATAGTTTGGATGCCATCAAAAAAGATCGAACAGTTATCATTATTTCGCATAGTATTTCACAAATTATTGATGCCGATTATACGTACGTGATGAAACAAGGCGAAGTTGTAGAACACGGGATTCATGAAGATGTCTACAAAATGAACGGCACTTATAAAGAGATTTTTGATGCGATGGCAAAAAGCTTAAACATTGAAAAAATTGCCAAAACTTTTGACGATGAAGAAGAAGAAAATTATTAGCAATAATTTTATTATAAAACATTATAAATCACTACCTTTAAAGAGGTAATAGGATAGTGTATGAAAAAATTAGTTTATTTTATTGTTGGGGTATTGTTTTTTACCCAATCTTGCGAGCAAAAAAAAGAAGCTCCAAAAGAATTAGCACTTAATACGGTAACTTACGAAAATGCTTTAGACGTTCCTGTAAACAAAGTTGGTGTTCTCATTAACATAGATTCTCTTGGTTTTTTTGATCATAATTCTCAAAATTTAGATCAAAGCATTGATTCAAAATCAATTGAAAATCAACTGAAACAATTAAATTCTAAATTTGATGTTTTTAAAACTATTCGCGATAAATCAGTCAAAATTCTGAACGATAATAAGTATACATATCAAATGATTGATAAATTTGATAAAAAACTAATTCCGAATGAATTAATCACAAAGGAAAATGTAAATCAAGTTAAATTTAATGATTTAAAAAA
>RRZT010039282.1_pt1 | contig 16280 bp, 12 predicted proteins | sample 2165551 | NCBI WGS metagenome assembly RRZT01 (sample SAMN10456910, study PRJNA506462) | wastewater metagenome | biome: wastewater; feature: sludge; material: wastewater sludge; isolation source: wastewater sludge with Escherichia coli K12::gfp cells carrying plasmid... | place: USA: Moscow, Idaho...
ACCCTGGATTTCACCTCCCATAGCTTTGTTTTTGGGACTTACTTTTGCTTTAACGCTTGGCTCACCCTTTCCGGTTTTTAACAAAAAAGCCTCCAAATACCTACTTCAAATAGCGGTAATTGGTTTGGGATTTGGCATGAATTTGCACGAATCGCTCAAAGCCGGAACTGACGGAATTTTGTTCACAATTATTTCAGTGGTGAGTGTTATTATTATTGGCATTCTGGTTGGAAAATTTTATAAAGTCGACAAAGTAACTTCATACCTGATTTCGAGCGGAACGGCTATTTGTGGAGGGAGTGCCATCGCAGCGGTAGGACCTATTGTTCGGGCTGATGAAAGTCAAATGTCTGTATCTCTGGCAACTGTTTTTGTGTTGAATGCAATAGCGTTGTTTATTTTTCCTACTATCGGACATTGGTTAAATCTAAGTCAAATCCAGTTTGGAACGTGGGCTGCCATTGCCATCCACGATACAAGTTCGGTGGTTGGTGCCGGTTCTGCATACGGAGAAGAGGCTTTGAAAGTAGCTACAACCGTGAAACTGACACGTGCACTCTGGATTATTCCGCTTTCCATTTTTACCACATTCTATTTCAAATCAAAAGGAGACAAATTGTACATTCCATGGTTTATATTATTTTTTATAATTGCCATGTTGTTAAATACTTATCTTAATATTCCAACGAAAATTACTTCATCAATTGTTGCAGTTTCACGTCAGTGCCTTACATTAACGCTTTTCTTTATCGGGGCCGGTTTATCACGGAATACTTTAAAAAATGTAGGTTCAAAACCTTTATTATTAGGCATTTCGTTATGGATTTTTATAGGGTTGGTTAGTTTAGCCTTTATTTACAGCTTTTATTAATGAGAAATATTTATTATTGGTTGCTTATTTTAATTATTGGACTGATTATGTTTTCATGTGAAAAAAAAGTGAAAAATGAATATCATGATAAAACAGATCAAAATGATGCCAAAATGGCTTCAAAATCTCATGAAATAGTTGACTGTAATTACACATTTGAAGAAGCAGTAGCTGGTTCGGATGCACCACAAAAGATTATAAATGAACTGGTTTTACTGGATGTGAGGTATTTTTCAACCGATAATAAAATTCACAAAGGACAGATACTTACCAATAAAAAAATTGCAGCCGATATCGTCGAATTGTTTGAATTTATGATTTCAAATCATTTTCCTGTATATCAGGCTATTCCGATAGTTCATTTTGACTGGGATGACAATAAATCCATGGCTGCCAATAATTCTTCGAGCTTTTGTTACAGGAATGTAGCCAACACAGACAGGAAATCAAAGCACTCCACCGGCATGGCTATTGATATTAATCCCTATTTCAATCCCATTCGTTATAAGTCACCCCAACAAAGCAAGCCAAACACTCCCGAAGGTTCCGTTTTGGATACTACAGTTGCAGGAACTCTCTATGCGGTACATCCTGTTGTGAAAGAATTCAAGCGCCGGGGCTTCAGATGGGGACATCACTTCCGCAAATACTTCGACGATCATCATTTTGATAAATAATAGTTAAAATGAAGCGATTGTTGAATTACGGAATGAAATAATGTAACTACCTTTGCAAAATATTTCAAAGAAAAAACACACAATAATTTACGAATTAAAAAATAAAATGGCAAAATTAACAAGAGAGGATGCCTTGCTTTATCATTCACAGGGCAAACCGGGAAAAATTGAGGTCGTTCCCACAAAACCTTACAGTTCACAACGGGATTTATCACTTGCATATTCACCGGGAGTGGCCGAACCGTGCCTTGAGATAGAAAAGGAAAGTGCAAAAGCGTATGAATATACATCAAAGGGAAACTTGGTCGCTGTGATTTCAAATGGTACGGCTGTGCTGGGTTTGGGTGACATAGGACCCCTTGCAGGAAAACCGGTAATGGAAGGAAAGGGGTTGTTGTTCAAAATTTTTGCAGGGATTGATGTATTTGATATTGAGGTGAACGAAAAAGATCCCGAGAAATTTATTCAGGTGGTGAAAGCCATTGCCCCAACCTTCGGTGGTATTAATCTGGAAGATATAAAAGCACCGCAGTGCTTTGAAATAGAAGAAAGACTGAAAGAGGAGCTGGATATACCCGTAATGCACGATGATCAGCATGGTACAGCCATCATTTCTGCGGCTGGACTGATTAATGCACTGGATATTATCGGGAAAAAAATAGAGGATATAAAAATTGTGGTAAACGGAGCCGGAGCAGCCGCAAATTCATGTACAAAATTATACATGGCGCTGGGTGCGAAACTGGAAAATATTGTAATGGTTGACTCGAAAGGGGTTATCAATACAAAACGTACCGATCTGAACGACCGTAAAAAACCCTTTGCAACCACTCGTGATATCACTACACTGGCTGAGGCTGTTGAAGGTTCGGATGTTTTTCTGGGTTTATCAGTTGCCGATGTGCTGACCACTGAAATGGTGCAGAGCATGAACGAAAACCCGATTGTGTTTGCACTGGCAAATCCAAATCCCGAAATCGCTTATGATGTAGCCATCGCTGCGCGACCTGATATTGTATTTGCCACCGGTCGATCGGACCATCCGAACCAGATCAATAATGTGCTCGGTTTCCCGTACATTTTCCGTGGTGCACTGGATGTACGAGCCAATACCATCAACGAGGAGATGAAAGTGGCAGCTGTGAAAGCCATTGCCGAACTGGCCAAAAAACCTGTTCCAGATGTGGTAAACTCGGCTTATAACATGAAAAAAATCAGCTTCGGACGCGATTATATCATACCCAAAGCACTTGACCCAAGATTACTAACCACAGTTGCACCTGCTGTGGCCAAAGCAGCTATCGAATCAGGAGTGGCAGCCCGAATAATTGATGACTGGGATGCTTATGGTGAACAACTTCAGAAGCTTATGGGACTTGACAATAAAATGCTGCGCCATTTTTACGAAGCCGCCCGCCAAAATCCAAAACGAGTTGTATTTTCGGAATCGCTGCATATCAATATGCTTAAAGCTGCCGAAACGGCATTGGCAGAAGGAATTTGTCAACCAATTTTGCTTGGAAACGAAGAAAAGCTGGCAAATGTGGCTGCCGAAAACGGCATAGACCTTACCGGAATTCAGATTGTTAATCTTCGTCATGACCGGGAAGAAGAACGCCGCACACGCTATGCAAAACTGCTCTCAGAAAAACGCAGCCGCGAGGGAATGACATTCGAAGAAGCATTTGAAAAAATGTACGAACGCAACTATTTCGGCATGATGATGGTGGAAACAGGCGAGGCAGATGCCCTGATTACCGGTGTGATTACGAAATACGAAGATTCAGTAAAGGCTGCACGAACCGTGATTGGTGCCCGTCCGGGAGTTAACTCCATTGGAGCAATGCACATTATGAACACTAAGAAAGGCACTTACTTTCTGGCTGATACTTTATTTAATCGCCATCCTTCAACCGAAACGATCATCGACGTAGCAAAACTTACTTATGATACAGTAAAATTCTTTGCTCACGAACCCGTGATGGCATTGCTGTCTTATTCCAATTTCGGATCGGACAAAGAAGGCAGCCCTGCAAGTGTACACAAAGTGAATCAGGTATTGCAGGAGCGTTATCCAGATATGGTGGTCGATGGCGAAATGCAGGCAAATTTTGCACTCAATAAGGAACTTCGCGATCGTAAATATCCATTCTCGCGCCTGAAAGGCAAAGATGTTAACACACTGATTTTTCCCAACCTGAGTTCAGCCAACATGGTGCAACAGATGATGCTTGAGCTGGGTCTGGCCGAAACAATCGGACCAATCCAGATGGGATTGAATAAACCCGTACATATTCTGGATGTGGAAAGTTCGGTTCGCAGTATTGTGAACATGACTGCAGTGGCTGTACTCGATGCAATTGTTCAGGAAAAAATAGAGAAGGGCGAGGTAGAACGAATTGGTGAGTAAGGAAAAAAATCTTATAGTTTCATCTCATAATTTTTGAAATTCAGGCAGAGTTAGTCTTCGGATTAACTCTGTTTTTTTGTTTATTCCACTGCTATAAGGGTAGTTTGCTCACAAAAAGCTATAAATCTTTCAATCTCCTCCGAAAACTTACAGATTAACTTCGTTTGAATACTCTCAAACGGTAAAATATCAATCGGAGAGTTGATTTTCAGGCTGAATTGATTTAAGCCCTTTATCAACATCCTGAAATCCTGTATTTCACCCAGCCTGTCCTGAAATTCCTTTAATTTATCAAGTGTCTCTTTATCAACAGTTTTTACAATCGAAAGAATTTCAATCAAATAGCGAAATCTCTTGAATGACTTCCTGATTTTATGTATAGTAGCTGCTTCATAAGTATCAATTGCAACAATCATCTTCCTGAGTTTATCGTGTGCCAGAAGCAGCTCTGATTTTATTTGTTCTGCATCGGTTTTTTTTGTTCGGTCAATTTCGGGAAACCTGACCTGATGTTTTCTGATAAACTTCCTGATTTTCATACCGTTTTTTTTTAATTTTATTTCAAGATATAAAATATAGGGATATGTTTCAGATTTTCTTTCATCGGAAAGCAGAATTAACCTCTGAACCTGCAGATTTCGCATTTTACCCATCAGCGCAAATACTTTGTTCCCGTTATGGATGTGTTTTTCCTTCGTATCCAGTACCAAGAGTACTGCACGAACCTTGCATAATATAACCCTTTTGTCGTGAATGGCGTTATCAGAAATGTCATTTTCGAGTTGATGAAATTTCTTTACCAGTGAATAATATTTTTTTCTGATTTTGTCCATCATTTATTTGGTTACTATAATTGAAGGAAAAAACACAATTCAACCAAATTTTTAGAACACATCGAATGGTTTACTCTATCCAAAAATATTTGGTAATTTGATAATTATTAAACATTTTCGTTCTATTTATTGTTTAAAAAAAACATCTTCAATAATCAATACCGAATAATTTAACACAATATAAAGGTAAATAATTTAGAAGTGACAAAAGGTGTCAAAAATCCGTTGTTTCTTTGCGTAATAATATTAATCAGACTTCAGTAAATCCGGAACATTGTTTAAGTATATCACTCTATAAGCCTAATTATACCTATATCTGTTTGTTTACATTCATTTTTTTTAATAACTCAATCAGAATGTCCTGATCTCAGCATTCTGATTGATTATTTTAAAGAGACAATGGTTGCGATAAAGCTCCAAAATAAGATAAACTTCAGGTTTTACTACTTAAATAATTTTATATTCTCTTGTTTTTATATCTTTGCTGGGCATTTGCACCAAAAAATTTACACAAACATGAATTACACGAAACTCATACTGTTGCAGTTAATCATATTTTTATCCATAATTGCAACTGCTCAAAACAAAGTTACCAGTAAAATAATGGAACTTGGTAAAACCGACAACCGCACCATGCAACACCTGGATGTGCTTAGTAACCGCTTAGGACCCCGTCCGATAGGGTCTGATGCGTACGAAAATGCCACTTATTGGGTAGCCGACCAGCTACGAAAGTGGGGACTGGAGGTGGAAATTCAGAAAGTGGGAGAGTTGCCGGTGGGATTTAACCGAGGACCGTGGTTTGGCCGGATGTACAGCGACGAAACGTTGACACTCGATTTTGTAACCCCCGCTTACACATCGGGTACTAAAGGGTTACAGCGTGGTCACGTACTTATTGAACCAAAATCGTTGAAGGAATTCGAACGGATGAAAGGAAAGTTAAAAGGTGCCTGGGTTCTGATCGAAGGTAAAAGCAACGGTGTTCCCATCGATTTTTCGGCTCATGGTGATTCGGTTCGTGATTCGGTCAGGATTCATAACGAACTGGCTGTCAACGACACATTGCGAAAAGTTGAACCTGCCTTGTTTTACCGTGAAATGGTTAATGCAGGTATTCTGGGTATCATCCAGTCGGCGCCCGTTCCGCTTGTAGCTGTGTACGATCGCAAAAATCTGAATAAAATGTCTTTTGAACGCCTGCCTTCCATTCCCGATATCAAACTCAATGAAAATCAATACAATAAAATTCGTGAAAAGGTAAAAAACCGTGATTTTGTTCTCCTCGAATTCGATATTCGCAACTATTTCAAGCCCGGTCCCGTGAGCTATCACAACGTAATAGCAAAAATAAAAGGCACAAAATATCCCGATGAATATGTGATGAGCGGCTGTCATCTGGATTCGCACGATGCAGCTACCGGAGCCGTGGACTGTGGCACCGGCGTGGCTCCAAACCTGGAAATGGCACGAATGATAATGGCTGCGGGAGGAAATAAGCCCAAAAGAACCATTCTTTTTTGCTTCTGGGCAGGAGAGGAATACGGTTTACTCGGTTCAAAATGGTGGGTGGAACACAATCAGGACAAACTACTGAAAATTTCAAATTATTTCAACCGCGACGGAGGACCTACTGCTGCATCCGGATTGGTTGTACCCGAGAATATCTACGACGATATGGTGAAATGTACTGCAGAGCTTGAGAACTACAATCCACAAATTCCCTTCAAGGTTGAAAAAAGCACAACACCTCCACAACCAGTACCTAAAGATGCATGGGGCACCGATCATGCTTACTTTGCACGTAATGGTGTGCCTACCATTCCCTTTAAGAATACCGACCCGCTTGGGTACAATTTTAATTATTATGAAATCTGGCATACTGTCAGGGATCGGTACGATTTGAGTATTCCAGAATATATGGATTACACCACCGTAACGCAGGCTGTGACGGTTTATAATCTTGCCAATCTGGATCACCTGCTTCGTCGGGATGGATTGTATTTGCCGAAAAAATAATTCTAAAAATAAATTTTGTTTTATTAATATAATTGTTTATATTTGACACATTATTTCTGTGCTGTAAATTTACGGTTGATTGATTAATGGACTTCTCAATATTTTTTCAACTATGAATATTGTCATAAAAAAGTACATTGACAGATTACTTCCAACCCGCAAATGGAAAATTACCGCCATTCTGCTGTTGGGGATAATTGGCGGTTTGGGTGCATTTACAGTTTATGAATCCAGGATGCACAGCTATATGTCCGACGATCCCGCCACTTGTGTCAATTGTCACATCATGGGTCCATTTTACGCCACCTGGCAACACAGTTCACATGGACGAATCACCGTTTGTAATGATTGTCACGTACCCCATGACAATGTTTTCCGCGAATATTATTTTCATGCCAAGGATGGAATGCGTCACTCGGCCGTTTTCACCCTGCGTGGTGAACCTCAGGCATTTCAGGCTATCGAAGAGAGCCAACAAGTGATCATGGAGAACTGCATTCGCTGCCATACACAGCTCAATACCGAATTTGTAAAAACGGGAACACAATCCTTTGATATGATTAAAAACAATAAGGGAAAAGCCTGCTGGGATTGTCACCGCGATGTGCCGCACGGCGGTAAAAACAGTCTTTCCTCAACTCCCAATGCATTGGTACCTTATCCAAAATCGGATCTGCCGGAATGGCTGAATAAAATGGTGAAATAATTTGTAAATCAGAATGATTGAAATTGAGACTAATTTTTTCATAAATCAATATACGAATTGACAAATATCGGAAAATCATGGAAAAGAAATTAAAATCATGGCAGGGATGGACATTGTTTATAGCAGCAATGGTTGTCATATTTGCGCTGGGAATGCTTGCTTCATCCATCGTTCATCGCCGGGCCGAAATAGCAAGTGTATTCAACAATAAAAAAGTGGAAATCAAAGGAATCGAAAGCCGCAATGAAGTTTTTGCCGAGAATTATCCGCGTGAATATGAAACCTGGCGACAAACTGCCGATACTACATTTAAAAGTGAATTTAACGGCAATCAGGCGGTGGATGTGCTTGCAGAGCGTCCCAACATGGTGATATTGTGGGCCGGATATGCATTTTCAAAGGATTACTCTTCACCCAGAGGGCACATGCATGCAATCGAGGACATCACCCGAACTTTGCGTACCGGTGCGCCCATGACTGACAAAGACGGGCCACAGCCTGCTACCTGCTGGACATGCAAAAGTCCGGATGTGCCGCGTATGATGGAAAAACTGGGTGTGGATTCCTTTTATCATAAAAAATGGGGCGCTCTTGGTGCCGAAATAGTCAATCCGATTGGCTGTGCCGATTGCCACGATCCCGAAAATATGGACCTTCATATCAGCCGTCCGGCGCTGAAAGAAGCATTTGCCCGTCAGGGTAAAGATATTACCAAAGCCACCTTGCAGGAAAAGCGTTCGCTGGTATGTGCGCAGTGCCATGTGGAATATTTTTTCAAGGGAGAAGGTAAATACCTCACATTCCCCTGGGACAAAGGGACCACAGTGGAAGATATGGAGAAATATTACGACGAAACGGATTATGCCGATTATACGCATGCCCTGAGCCGTGCACCTATTCTCAAAGCACAGCATCCCGATTATGAAATCGCCCAGTTTGGCATTCACGGTCAGCGCGGAGTGGCCTTTGCCGACTGTCGCATGCCTTACAAAAGCGAAGGAGGTATAAAATTCAGCGATCATCACATTCAGAGTCCGCTGGCAATGATTGATCGCACCTGTCTGGTATGTCATCGTGAGTCGGAGGAAACACTCCGGCAGAATGTGTACGATCGTCAGCGTAAAGTGAACGAAACCCGTACCCGGTTAGAAGAAGAGCTCGCCAAAGCGCACATTGAAGCAAAATTTGCCTGGGAAAAAGGGGCAACTGAAGTGCAGATGAAACCCGTTTTGAATTTTATCCGTCAGGCACAATGGCGCTGGGATTATGGTGTGGCATCGCATGGAGCAGCATTTCACGCACCTCAGGAAATTCAACGTGTACTGAGTCACGGCATCGACAGAGCCATGCAGGCACGACTGGCCAACGCCAAAGTGCTGGCAAAACTAGGATTTAGCGGTGATGTGCCTTTGCCTGATATTTCTACCAAAGAGAAAGCACAAAAATATATTGGCCTGGATATTCCCACCGAAAGAAAGAATAAGGAAAAATTCATGAAAGAAATAGTTCCTGAATGGCTTAAGAAAGCAAAAGCAGAAAACCGAATTATTGCAGCCAAATAGAAAAAAACGAAATAGTATGTGGAAATACCCCTGGGGTTATAAAGAAGGATTTGTTATAAATGCCGGTTTATTCACAACCGGCATTCTCTTACAACTCAGTATCGGTAGGTTTAATACCGATTTTCTATCGTTTCCGGTAAATTTTATATCAGGGTTATTATTTATTTTCCTGCTGACCGGGTTGCACATTCTTTCGCGCAAAAACAGACAAATTCGTTGGTTCTCGGGGATGGAAGCCACCATCACTTCGGTATCGTCGTTTCTGATTTTAGTAATTATCATGGGGCTTATTCGCCAGCACTCCGGAGACAACACTGAAACCGGTTTGCTGAATGCTGTCGGTTTTACGCAGATGCTTTCTGCCTGGTCTTTTGTGTTGATTTTTGTTTACCTCGAAACGATACTGGGACTTGTCATCCTTCGTCGGTTGCAGCATTTCAGTTGGAAAAAAGATATTCCCTTTATTCTTAATCATCTCGGGTTGTTTATCGCATTGTTTGCCGGAGTTCTTGGTGGAGCCGATATGCAGCGGCTGCAAATGATTGTTGGCAAAGAACTGCCTGAATGGCGGGCAACCAATGATAAAAATGAGGTGGTTGAACTGCCTTTGGCATTGGAACTTAATCAGTTTAGCATTGATGAATATCCTCCCAAACTGATGATTATTGACAGTGAAACAGGTAAAACCCTGCCGACCAACCAGCCAGCCAGTGTGTTGATAGAAAAGTCACCCGTAAAAGTTGAATTATTGGGCTGGACGTTGAAAGTAACAAAAATGCTGGAGAGTTCGGCTCCGGTCATAGCAACCGATTCGGTTCGTTATGTTCCGTATTTCTCCGATGGAGGTGCAGCAGCTGTATTTGTGGAAGCCTGTAATAAAAAAACAAAAGAGACAGCTAAAGGGTGGGTGAGTTGTGGCAGTTACGTTTTTCCGTACAATGCCCTCACATTGAATAAAAAAACGAGTGTGGTAATGCCCGACCGTGAACCTAAAAAGTATGCATCGGATGTTAATGTATATTCTAAAAACGGTAAAAGTTTCCGTTCGGTGATAGAAGTAAATAAACCCCTGAAAGTGGATGGATGGAAAATATATCAGACCGGATACGATGAGCGGAGAGGAAAATGGAGCGAGGTAACCAAACTCGAACTGGTGAAAGATCCGTGGCTTTGGCTGGTTTATACCGGAATAATCATGATGATGTGCGGGGCTGTATGTCTTTTTGTGTTTGCCAAAAAGAAGTCAGAAGTCAGAAGTTAGAAATTAGAAATTAGAAGTTAGAAATCACAGATATTTAATTCTTTATCAAATATTTGAGTATGTCCTGGACCACATTTATATATTTTGCTTTACCTGCAGTTATTCTTTGGGGTGCAGGTGCTTATCTTTCATACAGAGAAAAAAAATCTTTCGCTGTAGGGATTAGCTTTTTCGGATTGCTTGTGTTTGGCACCTTCATCGCCGGCATGTGGATTTCGCTGGAGCGTCCGCCGTTGCGCACAATGGGCGAAACCCGATTGTGGTATTCGTTTTTTCTGCCCGTTGCCGGACTGATAACTTACCTGCGCTGGAATTATAAGTGGATACTTACTTTCAGCACGGTTCTGTCCTTCGTATTTATTTGTGTCAATCTCCTGAAACCCGAAATTCACAATAAAACACTGATGCCCGCACTGCAAAGTCCGTGGTTTGCACCTCATGTGATAGTTTATATGTTTTCGTATGCCATGCTCGGAGCTGCCGCAGTTATTGCACTTTACCTTTTAATAAAAAAAGGAGATAAAAAACCCGAGGATAATGTAATGGATTTGCTGGACAATCTTGTCTATGTGGGAGTTGCTTTTCTTACGCTCGGTATGATGATGGGAGCACTTTGGGCAAAAGAAGCCTGGGGTACCTACTGGAGCTGGGACCCCAAAGAAACCTGGGCAGCTGCTACCTGGCTGAGTTTTCTGGTGTATATTCATTACCGCAATCACCGTCCCAAACACATCAAACGTTCACTGGCAGTGCTGGTTTTCTCATTTGTCTTGTTGCAGGTATGCTGGTATGGCATCAACTACCTGCCATCGGCTAAAGGGGTAAGTGTACACACCTATAATGTGGAATAGAAAAAAATATATAATCTAAATAAGTAAGATTATGAAAACAAAATTATTGATTATTAGTTTGTTAATTGGAAGTTCATTAATCTTTTCTCAGGAACAGCAAGCCCCAAAAGAGAATGAATTTTCCCTGACATTTCAGTTGCGACCAAGAGCAGAATATCGTAATGGCGTTTTATTTCCCCGAAATGAAAATGATAAGGCAGCTGCATTTATCAATAACCGAACCCGTTTATCGCTGGATTATGCCCGCAAAGGGTTGAGCATGGGGCTTTCGTTGCAAAATACGGGAGTTTGGGGTGATATGCCGCAAATAAACAAAACGGCTAATGTCAGTATTTACGAAGCATGGGCAAAACTATCAACTACCGGCGGACTTTTTGCCAAGTTTGGCCGTCAGTCGTTGGTTTATGACGATGAACGCCTGCTGGGGGCACTCGACTGGAATGTAAATGGACGCAGTCACGATGCCCTTAAACTTGGTTTCGAGAACAAAGAACACAAACTGCATGCTGTACTGGCATTCAACCAAAACGAAGAAAAACGAATTGGAGGCACCTATTATATTGCTGCTCAGCCTTATAAAACCATGCAGACACTTTGGTATCAGTTCAATGGTAATGCGGCATTCAAACCTTCGGTTATGATTATGAACCTGGGTTACGAAACAGGAAATTTTTCAGCCGGAGTATCCGAAGTGACCAATATGCAAACAATCGGGACGTTTATGCTCCTGAAACCCTCAAAGGAATTTGGATTAAATTTTTCGGGTTACTATCAGACCGGAAATAATGCCGGGAAAAGTCAGGTATCCGCTTACCTTCTTGCTCTGAAGGGAATGTATGATATTTCGCCAAAAGTAGCGCTCACGGGTGGAGTCGATTATCTGAGCGGTGAAGGCAATACCGACAATCATGCCGTCATCAATGCTTTCAATCCCTTATTTGGTACACATCATAAGTTTTACGGTTCGATGGATTATTTTTATGCAAGTTCATTTACCAATAATCTTAATCCCGGTTTGGCAGATATTTATGTGGGAATAAACGTAAAACCGGAAACAAATCTCACATTAGCAGCCAATTATCATTACTTTTCCACCACATCCGATGTGTACAGGGAGAACCTGAAATTGAAACGAGGATTAGGTTCCGAAATTGATTTTCAGTTGGATTGGGCAATAGCGAAAGATGTGAAACTCTCGGGTGGTTATTCCACAATGTTTGGAACAGCTACCATGGATTTTGTAAAAGGAGGAAATCATTCCTCGTGGCAGGACTGGGGATGGCTGAGCATCAATGTCAGTCCGCGGATATTTTATTCAAAATGGTGAAATATAATTGATTATATTGTCAATGTGAAAGGAGAAAATGAATGTGTTTTCTCCTTTTATTGTTCTCAATAAATCCGTTTTTGTTGTTCGCTGGCTGCAATTAGTTTTTCAAGCCGGGAGATGCGTGTAATTTCCTGCTTGGCCGACAAGATCCAGTGGATAACTGTTTTTCGATACGATGGTGGAGCTTGATTGCTGAAAAAATCCCACGCCGTATGATTTGTCTTGAATTTTCTTTCAAATTCAAATGGAAGTACTTTCTCTTCATTTTCAAAACTATATATTCCCGAATTCTCCATGCTTCGTTTATTGTATGCTTCCAGCCCGGAAGCAGTCATCAGTCCGTTTTTTATCAGGTTTTCCACTTTTTGAATATTGACCTTGCTCCAGGTGCTTGTGGGTTTACGGGGAGTGAAACGTATACAGTAGCTTTCGGCATCTACTGTTTTGCGAATTCCATCGATCCAACCGTAACAGATAGCCTGATCGACCGACTCGCTCCAGGTCATGGACGGTTTTCCGGTGCTGATTTTGTAAAACCCAACCAACAATTCATTTTTATCGGCATGATTTTCAGCGAGCCATTGGCGGAATTCAAATTGATCTTTAAAATAGACAGGTTTCATAGACTTATTTCACTTTGGAGCATTTCACCAATACTTTTTTATTATCAGCCAGGGTAGTGGCAAAAAGATACACATCTCCTCCTTCCGGAATTTTCAATTTTTTTCGCAATTCATTCACTGTCAGCGGGAAATTCCGAATAGTCAGATTCGCTTTTTTCACTTCATCGTTCAGATTACAGAGAGATTTCTTGCTGAAATCAATAGTAGTTTGCACGCAAAATATACGTCCCGGAAAATCATCAATTAGACAATCAGAAGTATACAGATGACTGTTTATGTGCAATTTACTTAATCTGAATTTCTCACTTATCAGTCCGAAGGCTCCGCTTTTCATAATGGCAGCATTCGGTTCATACAAATATTGCCGGAGAGCAGTGGTGAATGTTATTTCAGCACCCTGTTCATCACCGGCTGTAAATTCAAATTTTTCGATTGTCCCAATTCTGGAATAATTGGTAGTTTTTATTTCAGGTTGCGCATTGTAATTTCTTTCCAGCATGACAATAATTTCCCTGCACTCATTGGCCACAGCTACGATGTGTATTTCCCGGATATGCTTCAGCTCATGCCTGAGAGCAGCAATATCGAACATAGGCGAGAGTTTTATCATCACTCGGGTGGATTTTTCTAGTAACTTATCCTGCAGAAGTGCCACATTTGGTTCACAGTCGGAGAGGAGCACAGCTTTTTTGCCACTTTCAAGTCTTCGAGCCGGGTCCAGATAAATCCAGTCTGCATCCCCGCAATTGTTCAGAAAATTTTCAGCCGTATCGTTGATAATGGAGATATTCGTTTGTCCCAATGCTGAAAAATTATGTCCGGCCAACCGACACAGCTATGTCTGAGCTTCCACATAAAAAACCTGACGAAAACGGGATGAAAGAAAGAAGCAATCAACTCCGAAGCCCCCAGTCAGGTCATACAAAAATTCTCCTTCGCATAATGCAGACTTATGTTTTGCCGTTATTTCGGATGATGACTGTTCAAGCGATAGTTTGAGAGGATAGAGCAGTTCCCGACAACTATAAAATGTGGGTATTTTCTCTCTCACTTTCTGTTTTCCGCTTATCTGCCTGATGGCAAAAGGCATATCCACGTCAGGGAATCGGGCTGCCTGCAAACTCAGCAAAGCAACATCATCGTTGGTATGTTCGTCAATAAATATTCGGGTAGCTTCGTTCATGTGCAGAATTAAAAAAATCAAAATTACGGAAAAATTGACAGCGGTCAATATTGTTGAAAAATAAAATTTGGTTTTATTGAATTTATTGCCTACTTTTGCAGAACAAATTGGTGCCGGCATTTTATTCAAAATTCCGGTAAAAAGGGAATCCGGTTATAATCCGGAACAGTACCCGCTGCTGTGAACTCTATCCAAACGTGCTGAACACACTTATGCCACTGATGAAAGATCGGGAAGGCGTTCAGATACGGGAGTAAGTCAGAAGACCTGCCAATATTTGAAAATTGTTTTTTGCTTTCGGGAATAAAAGGCAAAAAGAATCTGCACTACACTCATTGTTTGTACAAATTCTTTATTATCAGCACGTTGTTGGTTTCCTCAAATGCATTTACAATTTTGTGAATCAGGACTATCTATTCATAAACTATTAATATTCAAAAAAAATGAAGAAACTAAACTTGCTTTTATTGATTACGTTAACCGCCTTGTTTTTTGTGTCTTGCGAAAAGAAAGAAGACAGCATCACTGTACTGATTGATTTTGAAGATGTACAACTAACTGACAGTATTTACAACGGCTCCGACCTGACGGGTACAAAAACAGTGGAAACCACTCAATGGGGCAGTGTAACCAATTATTACAAGAATATTAAAACAGGTTCGGTACAGCTTGTTAATATCTATACGTCTGATTACTTTTCGTGGAAAGGTTTCGCTGTATCGGCCAAAAGGGATACCAAAACCAACGGTAACGAAAATCAGTACAGCACCATAGCCGGAAAAGGTGCAATGGGTTCCAAACAATTTGGAGTAATATTTGAAAATGGAAAAATTATATTACCCGAAATTATTCATACTCAAGTGAAAAGCCTGATGTTCGCTAACTCAACCTGGGCGTACAAAGCCATCACCGAAGGTTCGGGTCTGGCGCGCAAGTTTACAGCCGGCGATTACTTCAAGGTTATCGTCGAAGGATTTACAGGTAATCAGGTAACAGCAAAACAGGAATTTTACCTGGCTGACTTCCGTGATGGTAAATCCGTAGTAGTCAGGGACTGGACAAAAGTCAATCTGGCAGGGTTTGATTCAGTTGACTACCTCGAATTCAGTTTTGATTCTACGGATAAAAATGATTACGGCATGCTTACGCCAACTTATGTATGTGTAGACAATCTTGAATTAAAACTCGAAGGTGAGGAATGAAATTTTTGATAATTGAATTTTTGTAAGTTCGGGCTTTCCTGTCTGCCATAATAGTGGCTGGAACTTACCCAAAACCGGATAAATTTTATCCGGTTTTTTTTTGCTATATGTGTCTGAAATCAAGCAGAGTAGGGATTTGTAGTGAAAAATAGCTGTACAAAATTTTGTCAGTTCGGTCAAAAGTACTACTTTTGTGCCGGGTAAGTCCTGCACGACCAGCTCCTTTTGAATTCCCCCAGGGCCTGACCGCAGCAAGGGTAAAAAGTCGTAGCGGTGCGATGCAGGGGGCTTACCCACCTGCCTCTTTAGCTCAGCTGGCCAGAGCACGTGATTTGTAATCTCGGGGTCGTTGGTTCGACTCCGACAAGAGGCTCAATTCAGAAAAAGCCATTCTCAATGTGAGAGTGGCTTTTTCTGTTGTAATGTGTTTGTTTTTAGTGTCAATCAGTGTGTTCCTTATGTTCACCGGCAGGATGTTTGGTGTACAAAAACCGCTTGATTTTGTGAGTAGCCGTCTTTTCAAGCGGCTTATCAATCAGATCTACCCGCTTGATTTGCGACACACGATTAAGTTTATTGTTAATTTCTTTCTTCAAGATGTGTTGCGACCAGACTTTGTATTTATCGTCCAACTCGTGAATGGTATGTAGGGTCTGCTGATAAACTCAACATGCATTTTCGTACAAAACATGACGAGGATCGTCTGCTTGATAGATAAAAAATATTTGTTTGAAAATATTTGATAGATTTAG
>RRZT012650368.1_pt1 | contig 16275 bp, 14 predicted proteins | sample 2165551 | NCBI WGS metagenome assembly RRZT01 (sample SAMN10456910, study PRJNA506462) | wastewater metagenome | biome: wastewater; feature: sludge; material: wastewater sludge; isolation source: wastewater sludge with Escherichia coli K12::gfp cells carrying plasmid... | place: USA: Moscow, Idaho...
CGCGCGTATCACGGATGCCCAGCCAACCCATCAGCGCCAGCGCCATCGCCGAAGCAAAAAAGACGGCAAATACCAGCAACAAACGGCTACGGACGCTGTGCGGCAGGAAGCGGGACGGAGTCAGCACAGCCGCTTTCACGCAAACTTACTCCAGCGAAAAAAGATACCCGGCACCGCGCTCGGTACGGATGAACTGCGGGCAGGCGGGATTTTTTTCGATCTTGCGCCGCAGACGCAGGATCAGGACATCGATGGTGCGATCGAAGGACTCGGTATGCTCTCCGCGTAGCAACTCCAGCAAGGCGTCGCGGGTCAGGACGCGACCGGCGTTGCGGCAGAAGGCATCAAGCAGGGTGTATTCGCTGGCCGTCAGCGGGGAATGCTGACCGGCTGTGTCACGCAGGGTGCGTGTCTCCCAATCGAGTGTCCAGTGGCCGAAGCGAACAGCCTGCTGCGGACGGGTGTCCGGCACAGCCATCACCTGCTCACCGCGGGTACGCCGGAGCAGGGCGCGGATGCGGGCGATCAGTTCGCGTGGATTGAACGGTTTCATCAGGTAATCGTCAGCAGCGAGTTCCAGGCCGAGAATGCGGTCGGTTTCGTCCCCCTTGCCGGTCAGGATGATGATCGGAATCGCCGATGTTTCGCGCACGGCCCGCGCCAGTGTCAGGCCATCCTCGCGCTTCAAACGCAGGTCGAGCAAGAGCAGCGCGTAGTCGCCAAGCGTCAGCTGTTCGCGCATCGCCGCACCATCCGCAACCGCAGTGGCCCGCAAACCCGCTGATTCGACCAGGTCGCAAAGGAGTTCGCGCATGGCGGCTTCGTCATCGACGATCAGGAGTCGCGGAGGCAGGGAATTACTCATGTTTCAAATATTACAACACCTGAAATGGTGGCGGTATTTCCGGAAACAATTGAAATTTGCTGCGCAATGCAACGTGCCAGGATTGTGCCATCCGCCTTTGCCCGACGGCAATCACAACGGATAAGCGGGCAAAAGCCTGCGCCTGCCAATTCAATATTCACTACAAGGAGGATTTCATGAAAAAACGCATTATCCCGCTGTTGCTCGCATCCCTGTCCATGTTCGCCATCGCCGGTGCTTCAGCCGCCGGAAAGGAACTCAAGGCCGTTGGTCTGACCGTCGGTGACATGGCCAATCCCTTCTTCGTTGCCATGGGCAAGGGGACGGAAGAAGCCGCCAAGAAGATCAATCCGAACGTCAAGGTCACAGCCCTGTCCTCCAAGTATGACCTCAATACCCAGGTGGGCCAGATCGAGAACTTCATCGCCAACAAGGTGGATCTGATCCTCATCAATGCGGTTGATCCGAAGGCGATTGCGCCGGTGGTCAAGAAGGCCAAGGCGGCCGGGATCGTCGTCATTGCGGTTGACGTCGGTGCCGAAGGGGTCGATTACACGGTGATGTCCGACAACGTCGCCGCGGGTGCCAACGCCTGCGACTACATTGCCAAGAAGCTGAATGGCAAGGGCAATATCGTCATCGTCAATGGCCCGCCCGTCACCGCCGTCACGGATCGCGTCGTCGGCTGCAAGCAGGTGATGGCCAAGAACCCGGGCATCAAGGTGCTCTCCGATAACCAGGACGCCAAGGGCAGCCGCGATGGCGGCATGGCCGTCATGCAGGATCTCCTGACCGCCCATTCGAAGATCGACGCGGTATTCGCCATCAACGATCCGACGGCCATCGGCGCAGAGCTGGCAATCAAGCAGGCCAAGCGGCAAGGTGTCTTCCTCACCGCCGTTGACGGTGCGCCGGACGTTGTTGTTGCACTCAAGGATGCGGCCAGCCTGGTCGAAGGCAGCGCTGCCCAGAATCCCTACCAGATGGCCAGCGAAGGCGTGAAGATCGGCTACGACATCATGAACGGCAAGAAACCGAAGGATTCCGTCATGCTCCTGCCGGTGCCACTGATTACCAAGGCCAACGTCAAGGATTATCCGGGCTGGGTGAAGTAAGAACGAAGGGTGTTCAGTTTGAGGTTTTCAGTTTTCAGCAGAAGGCGTTTTCACGCCTTTGCTGAAGGCTGAAAACCGGGTCTGGAGGGGCTATGGGGCAAGTTGTTCTCGAAATGGAAGGCATCAGCAAGTCGTTTGGCGCGACCCGTGCGCTCAACGGCGTGAAACTGACCGTCCGCAGCCATGAAATCCACGCCCTGATGGGCGAAAACGGGGCCGGGAAAAGTACGCTGATGAAGGTGCTTTCCGGGGTTTATCAGCCCGACGCCGGCATCATCAAGGTGGATGGCAAACCGATCAGCATCACCAAGCCGGCAGAAGCTCGTGCGGCCGGCATCAATCTCATCTATCAGGAGCTATCAGTAGCCACCAATCTGACCGTGGCCGAAAACGTGTTCATGGGCAGCGAACCACGTACCCGTTGGGGAGTTGCCGATACCGCCGAAATGAACCGTCGCACCGAGGAAATCCTACGTTTGCTTGATGCACCTTTTGCCGCCACCACACCGGCCCGCAAGCTCTCCATCGCCCAGCAGCAACAGGTTGAAATCGCCCGGGCGCTGGTCCATCGCGGACGTATCCTGATCATGGATGAGCCGACCGCCGCACTTTCCGACCGTGAAACCGATGCGCTGTTTGCCATCGTGCGCAAACTGCGCGATGAAGGCATCGCCATCATCTACATCAGTCACCGCATGGCCGAAGTCAATGCCTTGGCCGATTGCGTCACGGTGCTGCGTGATGGGGCTTACGTCGGCGAACTGACGAGTGAGGAGCTGGAGCCGACAAAAATCGTCCAGATGATGGTCGGACGACCGCTGGGCGATTTTTATCAGAGCAAGACGGACCGCAAAGCCGGAAAAGTCCTGCTCGACGTACAGAATCTCGGTGGTGGCAAGGTCGAACCCGCTTCGTTCCAGGTGCGCTCGGGTGAAGTGCTGGGGCTGGCCGGACTGGTCGGCGCCGGACGCACGGAACTTGCCCGCCTCATTTTCGGTGCCGATCCAAAAACATCGGGCCGGGTGTTGCTGGACGGAAAGGAAATCACGGTCAATGAACCGCTGGATGCCATCCGTCTGGGCATTGGCTATCTGCCGGAAGACCGTAAGGGACAAGGGCTCTTCCTGCAACTTTCGGCGTTGACCAATACCACGATGAACGTGCTGGGACGCCATTCACGGGCCGGGGTCATCGACCATCCGATGCTGCGCAAGCTGACCCGTGAGGCCATTGCCCGCCTGTCGATCAAGGTGGGTGGGCCGGAAAGCATCGTCGGCGGGTTGTCTGGTGGCAATCAGCAAAAGGTGCTGCTGGCGCGCTGGCTGGAAATCCAGCCCAAAGTATTGCTCCTCGATGAGCCGACGCGCGGCGTCGATGTCGGGGCCAAGGCCGAAATTTACCGCATCATCAACGATCTGGCCGCCAGCGGCGTCGCCGTGGTGGTGATTTCGAGCGAATTGCCCGAAGTCATCGGCATCTGTGATCGCGTGGTGGTCATGCGTGAAGGGGTGGTTACCGGCGAGTGCCAGGGGCAGGATATCAATCAGGAAAGAATCATGACGCTGGCCACGCACGACGTGCGCTTGGTCGCGTGAAAACAAGGGGGAATTTTCCATGAGTCAAACACAAGCAGGCGCGGTTGCGCTCCCGAATCAGCCGGGTGGATCAGTTCTTGGCCGAACCTTCGAGCGTCTGGGCATGTTGCCGGTACTGATCGTCATGTACCTGCTGTTTTACGGGCTGACCCTGTATTTCAGCGACGATGGCACGTCGAACTTCATCACTGCCAACAACACGATGAATATCCTGCGTCAGGTAGCGATCAACCTGGTGCTGGCCGCCGGGATGACCTTCGTGATCCTGACCGCCGGCATCGACCTTTCGGTGGGTTCGATGCTCGCTGTTTCGGCGGTGATCGGCATGAAGTTCTCGCTGCCCGATGCCATGCCCTGGCTGGCGCTACCCGCCTTCATCATTGCCGGGCTGCTGTGCGGCCTGCTTAACGGGGCGATGGTGGCGCACTTTTCCATCAATCCCTTCGTCGTGACGCTCGGTACGATGACCGCCCTGCGCGGTGCAGCCTACCTGCTGGCTAACGGGACGACGGTGCTGAATAACGACATTCCCTCCTTCGAATGGCTGGGCAACGGTGATTTCCTCGCCATTCCCTGGCTGATCTGGGTCGCCGCCGCTGTGGTACTCGTTTCCTGGTTCATCCTGCGCAAGACCATCCTTGGCCTGCACATCTACGCCGTCGGTGGCAACCCGCAGGCGGCGCGGCTGACCGGCATCAAGGTCACCACCGTGCTGCTCTTTGTGTATGCGATCAACGGGCTGTTTTCCGGGATCGCCGGGGCCATGTCGTCCAGTCGTCTATACGCGGCCAACGGCAACTGGGGGGTTGGTTACGAACTGGATGCGATTGCCTCCGTCGTGCTCGGCGGTACCAGCCTGAGCGGTGGCGTCGGCTCGGTCTGGGGAACGGTGATCGGCGCGCTGATTATCGGCGTGATGAACAACGGTCTGACCATTCTCGGCTTGTCGTCCTTCTGGCAATATGTCGCCAAGGGCGTAGTCATCGTCCTCGCCGTCCTGCTCGACAAATGGCGGCAGAAACAGAACAGCAGCAATTGATGATGCGGGAAGGGAGAAGGGAAGGGGAAAGGGTAAAACCGTCAGTTGGCTGTAATGCAGCATGAGCTGACGAGGTTTTTCCGGGCGCAAGCCGAAAACCCCCTGGCCCACCCTTCTCCCCTCCTCCCTCCCATATCCAGGAAGCAATGATCATGAAAAGTCTCGACGACAAACTTGCCCGTATCCGTGCCGGAGAATACCGCCCGAATGATTTCATCATCGCTGACGCCAAGGATGCCGACATGGCCTTCGGGATGATGGCGCCCGGACTGGTGCGCGATCAGCACGGCAATTTCGGCGGGGAATTCGCCCCGCGCAGTGATTATCTGCAGGCCATGCGCAACATGACACGCTCCGGCTTCGTCGACATCATGCTGATGAGCGCTTCTTCCGCAGAAATTCTCGGGAATGAAGGCTGTTTTTCCGCCAGCACCGTCACCCCCGCTGTGCGTTACAACGACACGACCGACATCTGGCATCCCCGTGGCGGACGTTATGGCACGGAACCCGCACGCCCCTTCCGCACAGCCCGGCTGCATCGGGTGCGCCGCTTTGCCGATCTTGGCCTCTATTCGATCACCTTCAGCAACCATCTGGAACGTGATCTCGCCATGCTGGAAGCCTACGCGGCCTTCCGCGAAGAAGCCGCCGAGCTGGGCATGCGCCATTTTCTCGAAGTTTTCAATCCGGCGTTTGACGTCGGCGTTCCGGCGCAGGATCTTGGGCTCTACATCGCCGATGCGATTGTCCGCGCGCTTGCCGGGGTCGTTTCCAGTGAGCATCCGCTCTTCCTCAAGATTGCCTACAACGGTCGCTACGCCCTTTCGCGCCTGGCGTCCTACGCGCCACAAAACATGATCGTCGGCATTTTGGGCGGCAGCAGGGGGACGACGCGGGATGCCTTTGAGCTCATCTTCCGCGCCGAACAGGCCGGGGCGCGGGTTGCCCTGTTTGGACGCAAGATCAACCTTGCCCAGCACCCGCTGGAGTTGGTGCGCCTGCTGCGCGCCGTCGTTTCCCACGAAGTCACGGCGCAGGAAGCGGTCCAGCTCTATCACCACGCGCTGCACCAGGCCGGCATTCGTCCCATGCTGGGACTCGAAGACGATCTGGCGATCACCGACCCCGTACTGCTGGCGGAAGACTGAGCCAGAGAGTGGGAGAGTGGGCATGAAGCGCCACGGCATCATCAGCGGCGGCTGCTGGCTGGTTGATCACAACAACACGATCAGCCACTGGCCGACCCAGGAAACGCTGACCCACATCGGCGAACGCGAAATTCGCGGCGGTGGCCCGGCGCACAACATGGCCATCGACCTGGCGCGGCTTGCACCCGGCTTCCCGGTGCAAGCCGTCGGCGTGGTCGGTGATGATGACGCCGCCCGCCTGCTCTACGCCACCTGTCATGAACACGGTGTTGATACGCAGGGCTTGCGCTCCCTGCCCGGCGTGGCCACCGCGCATACCGACGTGATGACGGTGCAGGGCACCGGCAAACGCACCTTTTTCCATCACCAGGGGGCCAACGCGCTGCTTGCGCCAGAAGATTTCTCTTTTGCCGACAGCACGGCAAAAATCCTGCATCTGGGCGCGCCGGGCATCCACGCGCGCATGGATCGCAACGATGCCACCGGGGAAAACGGCTGGGTACAGGTGTTACGCGCTGCCCGCGCCGCCGGGCTGTTTACCAATCTGGAAATGGTCTCCGGTGCGCCGGAAGAAATTCACCGCATCGCCTCTCCTTGCCTCGCGCACCTGGACAGTCTGATCATCAACGATTACGAGGCAGAAATCCTGAGCGGCATCCCCCTGCTTTCCGGGGATAAAACATCGGTGCAGGCCGCCGGAAAAGCAGCCCGGAAACTCATTGCTGCCGGGCCGCTATCACTCGTTGTCATTCATTTCCCGCTCGGCTGCGTGGCGGCAACCCGCGAAGGAGCACTTATCACGCGCAGCTCGCTGGCTGTTCCGGCTGAAGCCATCAAAGGAGCTAATGGCGCAGGGGATGCTTTCGCTGCCGGGGTGCTTTACGGCTGGCACGAAGCCTGGCCGCTGGATGAAGCCTTGAGCCTGGGCCTGTGTACGGCGGCGGCCGCGCTGCGTTCCTTATCCACCACCGCCGGTGTGATGCCTGTTCAGGACTGTCTGGCGCTGGCCGGGCGCTGGGGCTGGCGCAGTGCCGACGAATGACCTTTCCACCCTTGATCAGCTCTGGAGTCTGGCCATGACCTTCCCTGCTTACCCCGATTTTTGTTCCCCCGCTTTTCTGCATGGTCATTTGCGCTGGTGCATGGCCTTCTATGAAGGCCGGGCCATTGACTCTTCCGGCGGGATGTACCACTTTTATCTTGACGACGGCACGGTGTTCGATGCGCGGACACGGCATCTGGTCAATGCCACGCGCTTTGTTGTCACCCACGCCATGCTTTACCGCGCCACAGGTGAAACTCGTTACCGGCGCGACATGATTCATGCTCTGGATTTCCTGCGCACGGCCTTCCGTGACCCGGCGACGGGCGGCTATGCCTGGCTGATCGACTGGCACGAAGGGAAGGCGACCGTGCTGGATGCCACCCGCCATTGTTACGGCATGGCCTTTGTCATGCTCGCCTACGCCCACGCGGTGCTATGTGGTGTAGCGGAAGCCAAGGGCTGGCTGGCAGAGGCTTTCGAGTTGACCGAAAAGCACTTCTGGGAGCCCGCCGTCGGGCTCTACGCCGACGAGGCCGCGCCGGACTGGACGCTTTCCCCCTATCGCGGGCAGAACGCCAACATGCACGCCTGCGAAGCGATGATTGCCGCTTTCCGGGCAACGGGTGAACAACGCTATCTGGAACGCGCCGAAGCGCTGGCGCAGGCGATTACCTGCCGTCAGGCGGCGCTTGCCGGAGACATGATCTGGGAACAGTACCGTGCCGACTGGTCGGTCGATTGGGAATACAACCTGCACGACAAGACCAATATTTACCGCCCCTGGGGTTATCAGCCCGGCCACCATACGGAATGGGCCAAGCTGCTGCTGCAACTCGACACCCTACACCCCGCCGACTGGCATCTGCCACGCGCCGAGGCACTGTTCGACACTGCCATCAAACACGCCTGGGATCACGAGCGCGGCGGCATGTTCTACGGCTTTGCCCCCGACGGCTCGATCTGCGACAGCGACAAATATCACTGGGTACAGGCGGAAAGCTTCGCCGCCGCCGCGCTCCTGGCCTTGCGCACTGGCAAGGCGGATTATTGGACGTGGTATGACCGGCTATGGCATTACTGCTGGCAGCACTTCGTCGATCACCGGCAAGGAGCCTGGTTCCGCATCCTGGATGCGGCCAACCTGAACCACACGCGGGAGAAAAGCCCCGGTGGCAAGGTCGATTACCACAATATCGGTGCCTGTTTTGACGTTTTACGCGGCATGGGAGTCATCAATGACTGAAGCGCAGTTTCCTGCATTCATTTCCTTTGGCGAAGCCCTGACGGACCTCATCCGCACCGGGCCTAACCAGTGGCAAAGCGTTCCTGGCGGCGCACCGTGGAATGTGGCGATGGTCATGGCGCACTTTGGCGTGGCGAGTGCCTTTGGTGGCGCGATCAGTGCCGACTGTTTTGGTGACGCAATGTGGCAGGCATCTCAACGAGCCGGACTGGATTTACGCTTCACGCAACGCCTGGCGAAATCCCCGCTGCTGGCCGTGGTGCATGAAACCCATCCGCCGCAGTACTACTTCATCGGCGACGATAGCGCCGACCTGCACTTTTCGATTGAGGATCTGCCATCCGGCTGGATGCAGGCAGTGCGCTGGGCGCACTTCGGTTGCATCAGCCTGGTGCGGCAACCGCTGGGCAACAGGCTGGTCGCCCTGGCTGAACGCTTGCGGCAGCAGGGCGTGAAGATCAGCTACGACCCGAACTTCCGCAATCTCATGGATGAACGTTACGACCCCATCCTGGCCCGCATGGCAGCGCTGGCCGATCTCATCAAGGTTTCGGAAGAAGACCTGCGTGGGCTGTTCCGCACGACTGACGAAGCAGCCGCGCTGGCCCGGCTACGCGCGCTCAATCCGGCGGCAGCCTGTTTCTTCACCCAGGGAGCGCAATCGGCAGCAATCTACGCTGACGGTCAATGCTGGCAGGCCATGCCGCCGAAAATCGAGGTGGTCGATACGGTCGGTGCGGGCGACACCAGCCTGGCCGGACTGCTCAGCAGCCTGATGCGCCAGCCTCAGGCCGGTTGGGGCGAACATTTGCGCGTCGCCCTGGCCGCCGGTGCCGGCGCCTGCCTCGCGGCCGGTGCTTCACCCCCTTCGGCAAGCGTTTTGCAACGTCTGGCAAGTGAGGTGCGTTTTCTGGCTTAGCGGTCTGGATCAAGCAGATCAATGCCTGTTCCGGCTTGATCCACGAATCAGCAACTCGCCGCGCAGCATGATGCGACGCTGCGCCTGTTCGGGCTGCGCTATGCGGGCGAGCAGGAGTTCGATGGCGCTGCGTCCGATCTCGTAAGTGGGTTGGGCGATGACGGTGATTGCCGGAGTGACGACGCGTGTCCACGGCATGTCGTCAAAACCGGCCAAGGCAATATCGTCGGGGCAGTTCAGGCCAGCGTCACGCAAGGCCTGTGCCAGACCAAGCAGGATCAGACCGCTACTGGCGACAACCGCCTCCGGCAATTCGGGCCGTTCTTTCAGCAGTGCGTTCATGGCTTCAAAGGCGGCATCGGTCGTCGGTTTGAGCGCCAGGGAATCAGTGGGTAATCCGGCTTCGGCCAATGCGGTCTGATAGCCCTTCAGACGCTGCCGTCCGGTCGCGCTGGCGGCACCGTAGAAGAAAACGATGCGTCGATAGCCTTCTTCCAAAAGATGGCGGATGAGTCGCTGCGCTGCGTCTTCATTGTCAAGAACGGCTGCATCAGTGGCGGTGTCGCTCTCGCATCGGTCGACCAGGACAAGGGGGAAGGGAAAGCTGTGCTGATGCGGGTGCGCCAGAAAATCCAGGGTCGGTGAAAGGATGACCCCGGCCACATTTTCGTCGCGCATCATCTCCAGATAAAAATTTTCCTTCTCCGGGTTCTCGTCGGTATTGCAGAACATGACCCGCATACCGTGCGCGTAGGCAACATCTTCGACGGCGCGGCTGACTTCCGTGAAGTAGGGATTGCGGATATCGGAAACGATCAGGCCCAGCGTGTCGGTACGCTGCGAACGCAGGCGGCGAGCAGCGAGATTGGGGCGGTAGCCGAGCGCTTCGACCGCCATCATGACGCGCTGGCGCGTCGCCTCACTGACGCCCGGCAAACCGGAGAGTACCCGCGAAACCGACGCGACCGATAAACCGGCCTGTTCTGCTACATCCCGAATACTAGCCATCCCCGCCTCTCTGAAAACGATTACGATCAAATCCCTCAAATTATCCCAGAAAAACGCCAATAATCGCCGGATTTGTAACCGATAAAATTATTTTTGTAAAAGTGTTTGACAGAATGTTTGTAATCGATTACAAATGCACTTGTCCGATTGTTTGATTTTCTCTTGGAGGGCTGATGAAAACGATTACAAAAAACTGTGTCGCCATTCAGGCGCCTGTACAGACCAAGGAAGAAGCCATCCGTCTGGCCGGGAAGATGTTGCTCGACGCGGGCTATATCGCCGCGCCGTACATCGAGAGCCTGATGAAGCGGGAGGCGGTTTCCAATACTTTCCTCGGTGCCGGGGTGGCGATTCCGCACGGGATGATCGAAGACCGGCACCATGTCCTGCACACCGGGATTGCCGTGATCCAGGCCCCGCAGGGCGTGCCGTGGCAGGAAGGCAAGCAGGCACGGTTGATGGTGGCCATTGCCGCGCAATCCGACGAACACATCGCCATCCTGCGTCGCCTGACCCGTCTGATGCAGCAGGAAGGGGCGATTGAGGAACTCTCGACCTGTACCGAAGCGGAACGCATCATCGCCGCGCTGACCGATACGCCCTACTGTCCGCCCAGTCCGCCAGCTGATCAGTGGGTAGCGGATGCGCAGATGGAACTTGTGCTCGATTACCCCAATGGTCTGCACGCCCGTCCGGCAACGCAGTGGGTGGAAACCGCCCGTCGCCATGCCTGTATGGTTCGCGTGCTCAAGGAGGGCGAAGCAGTGGATGCCAAGGCGCTCAGTGCGCTCTTGAGCTTGGGGATTGCCTGCGGGCAAAAAATCCGCCTTGCTGCGCGTGGAGAAGGGGCTGCCAACGCGGTCAAAGATCTGGCCGAAACCGTTTCTCGCCTCTCTGCCGAAGAAATCGCCGACGCCGAACGCGCCCGTTTGGCCGCCGAACGCGCCAGAGCCTGCGCACCTGGCTGGAAACCCCAGGCAGCCAGCCGCGTACAGCAGGGGATTTCCGCGAGTCCGGGCCTCGCCATCGGCAAGATCGTTCGGCACCAGGCTGACACGCTGCTTGTCGAAGATCAGTTTAGCGACGCAATGGCAGAAGGGGCGGCGCTGGAAGCGGCTATCGTCAAGGTCAGTGCCGTTTTACGCGAAATGGAGGAGGAAACCCGCCAGCGCATCGGTGCCAGTGAGTCGGTCATTTTTGCGGCACAACGCGAATTGCTCGCCGACCCCGGCCTGATCCAGGCCGCTTTTGCCGAAATCATGCGCGGACACGGTGCAGCCTGGTCGTGGAAAAAGGTGATCGATACCCGTGTCAGCCAGCAAAGCCAGCTCCCCGACCCGCTACTGGCCGCCCGGGCGCTGGACTTGAAGGACGTGGGAGAGCGGGTACTGGCGGCCCTGCTGGGGATTGAACGGCAAAGCCTTTCACTGCGCGAACCGAGCATCATCGTCGCCGAAGACCTGACTCCCTCGGATACCCTGCAACTCGACATGCGCCACGTCGTCGGACTGGCGATTGCCAGCGGCGGGCCGACTTCACATACGGCCATTCTGGCGCGTACTCTGGGCATTCCCGCGCTGGTCGCTGCCGGCCCCTCGCTCTTGCAGATTGAATACGGCACGCAGGCAGTGATCGATGGCACCAATGGTTCGCTCTACCTCGATTGCAGCGCAACAGACATCGAATCTGCGGTGGCCGCCATTGCCGGGCAGGCACAGCGCTGCGAAGCGATGCGCGCTGATCGGCATCAGGCGGCGATCACCCCGGACGCTTACCAGGTGGATGTTCTGGCCAACGTCGCCAATGCCCGACAGGCGGCCGATGCCGTGGAAGCCGGAGCGGAAGGCGTGGGGCTGATGCGTACCGAATTCCTCTTTCTTGAGCGCGACAGTGCGCCGAGCGAGGATGAACAATACGCCGTCTATCGGGATACGATCAATGCCTTGGGCGGTCGTCCGGTGACGATTCGTACCCTCGACATTGGTGGCGACAAACAGGTGAGCTATCTGGATCTGCCCACCGAAGAAAATCCTTTCCTCGGCGTGCGTGGTGTGCGTTTGCTGCTTGCCCGCCCGGAACTCCTGCGCACCCAGTTGCGCGCGCTCTACCGGGCAGCGGCACACGGGCCACTCGCCATCATGTTTCCGATGATCAGCCAGTTGAGCGAAGTTGAGGCGCTGAAAGCGATTTGCAAGGAGGTGCGCAGCGCCCTGAATGCGCCGGCAGTGCCATTGGGCATCATGGTCGAAGTCCCGGCTGTGGCGCTAATGGCCGAACGTTTTGCCAGGGAAGTGGATTTCTTTTCCATCGGCACCAACGATCTCACCCAGTATGTGCTGGCAATGGACCGGCAGCATCCGCAACTCGCTGCGCAGGCCGACCCACTCAATCCCGCCGTGCTGGGACTCATTGACGCGACGGCGCGCGCTGCCAACGCGGCCGGAATTCCGGTCAGCGTCTGCGGTGGCCTGGCCGGGGATCCGCTCGGTGCGCGACTATTGGCCGGGCTGTCTGTCGGCAAGCTCTCCATGAGCCCGCAGGACATTCCCGCTGTCAAAACCGTGATCCGCGCAGAAACCCATTCCGCCATGCAGCAACTGGCACGCCGGGCGCTGGCGGCAGGCAGTGCCGAGGAGGTGCGTGCGCTATGACAGCAGAAACCAACGCGGTAGTCCTGTGTATCGCGCTGAACCCGGCCATCGATCTGACCATCGGCGTCCCGCATCTTGTCCCCGGCGAAGTCAATCGTGCCGAACGCGCCCAGCAGGACGCGGGGGGAAAGGCGATCAACGTGGCTTCCTGTCTCGCAGATCATGACATCAAGGTTGCCGTGAGCGGGCAACTGGGGCGCAACAATCCGGCCCTGTTTGAAGCGCTGTTCAAGGCCAAAGGCATCGACAACCATTGCCTGTATATCGACGGCAACACCCGCCTCAACACCAAGCTGGTCGATCCGGCGCAAGGGATGACGACGGACATCAACCTGCCCGGCCCCTTGCAGACGGCAGCAGATATTGAAGCGCAGCGCATACGATTGACGGAAATCCTGGAGCGTCTGCTACCAACACTGCACTGGGTCGTTCTTTCCGGCAGTCTGCCGCCGGGCTGGCCAACGGACACCTACGCCACGCTCATCCGGCAGATTCATGCACAAGGGGTCAAGGTTTTACTTGATACCAGCGGCGCGGCCCTGCGTGAGGCACTGGAAGCCCGGCCGGAAATCATCAAGCCCAACCGCGAAGAACTGGCCGAATGCCTGGGTTGCAAACTCGATTCGCCCGCCTCGATCGTCAACGCGGCCCGCCGTCTGCTAGCGGCGCATCCCGGTATGACGCTGGTTGTCGTGTCGATGGGGCATGAAGGGGCACTTTTTGTCACTCCGGAACAAGTCATCACGGCGCTGCCTCTCCCCATCGAGCCGATCAGTTCGGTCGGTGCCGGTGATGCGATGGTCGCCGGCGTGATTGCAGCACAGCTTGCCGCCTTTCCATTGCCACAGAGCGCCCAACTGGCAACGGCTTTTGCCGCCGGCAAGCTCACCCGTCTCGGCGCGCATCTGCCTGCGCGCGATGTCGTGCAGCGTCTGGCGGAACAGGTTCGTCTGAAAACTGAAAACCATTTTTGACCAAGGAGGATCACATGGCAACTATCGTCGCAATTACCTCGTGCCCGACCGGCATTGCGCACACTTTCATGGCCGCTGAAGGGCTGCAACAGGGCGCGGAAAAACTGGGACACCAGATCAAGGTTGAAACCCAGGGTTCCGTCGGAGCACAAAACCAGCTCACCGAAGCCGAAATCGCCGCTGCCGACATCGTGCTGATCGCCGCTGACACCTCGATCGAGAAAAGCCGCTTTGTCGGCAAGCGCATCTACGAAACCGGCACCAAAGGGGCTATTACCGATGGCGCGGCTGTGGTGCAGACCGCGCTGGCGCAGGCCGCCGTGCAGCAGGGCGAGAAAGGTGAAGGGGCGAAAAGCCTCGCCGATCAGGCGCTCGCTGCCAAGGCCGAAAAATCCGCCTCGCGCACCGGAGCCTATAAACACCTGATGACCGGCGTGTCCTACATGATTCCCTTCGTCGTGGCCGGAGGTCTGCTGATTGCCATCGGCTTTGCCTTGGGGGGTATCTATGTCTATGACGACGCCCACAAAGGCACGTTGGCGGCCAACCTCTTCTGGATCGGCAAGGCCAGCTTCCAGATGATGATCCCGATCCTCGCCGGTTACGCGGCATTTTCCATTGCCGACCGGCCTGGCATTGCCCCGGGGATGATTGCCGGGGTGATTGCCGAAAGCATCGGTGCCGGATTTCTCGGCGGCATCGTCGGCGGTTTCCTTGCCGGTTACCTGGTGCGCTGGCTTAACCAGACCATTCAACTGCCGCGTACCCTGGAAGGTTTGAAACCGGTTTTGATTCTGCCGTTGCTGGGGGCGACGCTGACCGGCCTCTTGATGTACTACGTCGTCGGTGCACCTGTGGCGTCGGCCCTGGCCGGTATTTCGGCCTGGCTGAAGAGCATGCAGGGGAGCAGTGCGATTGTTCTCGGCATCATTCTGGGCAGCATGATGGCTTTCGACATGGGCGGACCGGTCAACAAGGCGGCTTACACCTTTGGCACCGGCCTGCTGGCCAGCAACATCTACGAACCGATGGCCGCCATCATGGCCGCCGGGATGACCCCGCCGCTGGGCATCGCGCTGGCGACGATGCTTTTCCGCAACCGTTTTTCAAGCGACGAACGTGAGGCCGGCAAAGCCGCTGCCGCACTGGGAATTTCCTTCATCACCGAGGGGGCTATTCCTTTTGCTGCCAAAGACCCCTTCCGCGTGATTCCGGCAATCATGGTCGGTTCAGCGGTCGCCGGTGCCATTTCAATGGCCGTCGGCGCACAGTTGCACGTCCCGCACGGCGGCATTTTTGTCCTGCCGATGCCCAATGCCGTATCGGGTCTGATGGGCTATACCGTTGCCATCGTGGCCGGAACCGTCGTCACGGCAGCGGCACTTTTCTTCCTGAAAAAACCGCTGGAAGCATAAAGCTTCGCCTCCCTGAGTCAGGGTGCCGTTCTGGCTTCCTGGCTCAGGAGCATCCGCAGGAATTGCGGACGCGCAGCGTCGGTGACAGGCGAATGGTCTGTCGACGTCCTTCGGGATTCTCGATTCGTTTGATCAGGAGGTTCAAGGCCTTGGTACCAATTTCATCCAATGGTTGCGCCATGACCGTCAGGCGCGGATTGAACAGATCGGCCCAGTCGAAATCGTCAATGCCCACCAGCGCCATGTCTCTCGGTACTTCGACCTGGGCTTCCCGCAACGCGCGCATCGTGCCAATGGTCATCAGATTGTTTGACGTCACGATCGCGGTGGGTTGCCGGTCAAGAGACAACAATTGGTGAGCGGCGATTCTTGCCGGTTCGATCGCTGATTCACCGCAACAGACCAAGGCTTCATCACGATGAATTCCAGCTTCTTTCAACGCGGCAAAATAGCCTTCCAGGCGCTCGGCGGACGTCGAGTTCCAGGCAGCGCCGGAAATAAAACCGATGCGCACATGCCCATGTCCGATCAAATGGGCAGTGAGTTCCTGTGTGGCCATCTTGTTTTTCAGCCCTACCTGGTCGAATCCCTGCGCCAGCAGGTGGTCGACAAGCACGGTCGGGATTTTGCTGTTGCGCAGGTAGGCCAGGGACTCAAGACGGCCATCGTCTGCCGGCGCCAGAATCACGCCATCAACACGCCGCTGATGAAATGCCTGGACAATTTTCAACTCCTGCTCCGGATCGTCATGCGTATCCGAGAACAGCATCATCAGCCCGTTTTTCATGCATTCGTTTTCAATCGCTCGCACCACTTCGCTGAAGTAGTGATTCGCGAACGTGGGAATTGCCACGCCAATCGTATTGGTAGCCGACATCGCCAGCGAGCGGGCCAGAGAATTTTGCGTATAGCCGACCCGCTGGATGGCCATTCTCACCTGCTGTTCGGTTTTCGGAGTGACTTTTCGCGTGCCATTCAGTACGTGCGAAACCGTCGTGACCGAGACATTTGCCGCTTTTGCAACGTCGCTCATCGTCGCCATGCGCTTCCCGCCTTCATGAAAAACAAAACGTTATCTTACCTGCCCAGGCCGACGCTGCGGCCGACCGCCTCCCGCTGCCAGCTTATCGTAGTTTATCGCCCCAGTTTCGGCAATAATTATATTACGCAAACGCTTGCGCAAGCGCTTGCGTTTAATTATTATCTGGTTGGCTTTACTTTTCCGGAGTTTCTCCTGGTACATGAAATTCCAAAATCA
>RRZT010085080.1_pt1 | contig 16270 bp, 9 predicted proteins | sample 2165551 | NCBI WGS metagenome assembly RRZT01 (sample SAMN10456910, study PRJNA506462) | wastewater metagenome | biome: wastewater; feature: sludge; material: wastewater sludge; isolation source: wastewater sludge with Escherichia coli K12::gfp cells carrying plasmid... | place: USA: Moscow, Idaho ...
TACGTGAACGGGCTTGCGAACTCGGTTTGGAGGATGTGCGTTTCTTTGACCTGATCAGAAACAAAATGGATGCTAATTTTACAACTCCGTTGCATGGATTAGTAACCAGACGTGCTGATGGTCAGGAAATCTCCTGGTCGGATAAACCGGCTGCCACCAGAGGACCACGTCCTACTGAATTCACGTATACCAAGTTTCAATTACAGAAACCAATGCCTCGTTATTTCTGGACAGCCGGGACTTTTAATCCGAAATGGTATTTGTCGGCTTTGCCACCTGCTGAAGTGAATAAAGATTATGGTCTTACACAAAATCCTGGATGGTAACTTTCAGTAATTTAAAGGAATTATTTATTTTAATAGTATTGTAATATATGAAAAATAAAATATTAGCATTAGCTCTGCTTTGCCTTACGAGCATTGGAAGTTTTGCTCAATCTAACGATGTTACCGGAAAAGTAGTAGACAGATGGGGAAAACCGATATCGGGTGCATTAATATCCATAGTCGATAATCCGGTTATTAAAGTATCGACCGATAAGAATGGCAATTTTAAAATAGCTGCTATTCCCGGGAATAAATTGACAATTCAAACTCCTGCTTTTGAGAGTAAAACGGCGGATGTGGTGGATAAGAATATTAAGGTAGTTATGGATTATACTTCTCAGCCGGTTCATCTCGGTTTTGGTATTAATCAAACTATTGGAGAGTCCACAGCCTCAATATCGAGTGTCGGTTCGGAACAATTGATGAAAAGCTCTGCCTTGAGTTTAAGTAATTCATTATTTGGGAATGTATTAGGATTAACGGCCTTGCAAAATGGCGGTACCGTATGGGAAAACTATGCCGATTTCTCCATCAGGGGATTAAAGTCTTTATCAAGTAACGGTGTTTTGGTTTTGGTGGATGGTTTTGAACGCTCCATTGGAACATTAACCCGTGAAGAAGTTGAATCCGTTTCAATTCTGAAAGATGCTGCTGCTGTGGCATTGTATGGGTACAGGGGAATAAATGGCGTGATTTCCGTCAAAACAAAACGCGGAAAATATAATACGATGGAGATTGATGTAAATTATGATCATGCATTTACTTCGCCGGTACGTCTTCCCGAGTTTGCCAATAGTTATACGTATGCCAATGCGTTGAACGAAGCTTTAACAAACGATGGTAAATCTCCTAAGTATAACACTTACGAACTGCATGAATTCCAAAGCGGAACAGCTCCATCATTTTATCCGAACGTAGATTGGGTGAACGAAACGTTGAAGGATAAAGGAGCTTCCAATATCTACAATGTAAGTATTCGTGGCGGTGGAATGAGAATGAGATATTATACCATGTTGAATCTGGAAGATAACAGCGGTTTTCTGAAAAATACCGAAATGAATGAAGGTTATTCCACTCAACTGAAGTATTCCAAAGCAAATATCCGTACAAACTTAGATCTTGATTTGAGTCCTACCACGAAGGCTGAGGTTAATTTGCTGGGTATAATTGCCGAGCATAACAGACCTGGACGAATTCAGGGAACATTGATGGATAATCTTTATACCTTGCCATCGGCTGCTTATCCGATTAAAACGTATGATGGCATCTGGGGAGGAAGCGAAACCTGGACTACTACCAATCCCGTTGCAGGTGTTCAGAATACCGGTTATGCCAAATCACATGCCCGCTCGTTGTTTGCCGATTTGAAATTGACGCAAAAGCTTGATTTTATTACAAAAGGGCTTAGTGGGGCAATTCGTTTCGGGTATGATAACTATGCTGAATTCTGGGAAACAAAAGACAGGAGTTACGTGTATGCCAGCGATCGTCTGACTTTTATTAATAATATCGCTATCGATACTATCCGGACGAAAGCCGGTGAAGTGAAAGATTTGACATTTTCTCGTTCTCTCGGATCACAAAGCCGTCACTTTAATTTTGTAGGCAATATAGATTATGAAAAACGATTCACAAACAGTAAATTGTTTACTTCGTTAATTTATTCGCAGGAAAATATCGTGAATAATGGTCAACACAGTACATATAACCGACAGAATTTTTCAGGATATGCTCATTATATTTTGAAAGATCGTTATATCACTGATTTGGCTTTGGTTGTTGCCGGATCCAATCGTCTGGCTGCTAATCATAAATATGGTTTTTCGCCTACTTTGTCTGCTGCATGGGTGGTTTCAAACGAATCTTTCATGAAAGATGTCAAATTCATCAACTTTTTAAAGGTAAGAGCATCAGCCGGTATGATCAATACCGACTATATTCCTACAGTTAATATCTGGGAACAAAGTTTTGATTCTGGAAACAGTTATCCGTTTACCGATGGGTTTACCTCTTACAGCGGAACACGGGAAGGACGTTTACCTACAAAAGAACATAAACTGGAACGAGCATTTAAATATAATGCGGGAGTTGATGCTGTAATGTTTAAAGGTCTTACCCTGGCAGCCGATGTTTATATTGAACGGCGTAACAACATTTATGTGTCGGAAGGAGGACGTAATTCTGCTGTTTTAGGAGCAACTTCAGCTTATGTGAATGCAGGAATTGTGGATAGCCGCGGACTGGAACTTGGTTTGGATTATGAAAAAACAATGGAAGATATGACTTTCTTCGTTGGTGGAAAATATACTTTATCAAAGAATAAGATTATTGAACAACTGGAATCTCCCCGTGCTTATGACTACCTGAAAAGTACCGGCCAACCGGTAAATCAATTATTCGGGTTACAAGCCATCGGATTCTTTGTTGACCAGGAAGAAATAAATAACAGCCCTGTTCAACAGTTTTCAGTGGTAAAACCCGGCGACATAAAGTATAAAGACCAAAATGGCGATGGATTTATCAACGATTTTGATAATGTGCCGATTGGGTACAATACCTCGGTTCCCGAAGCGTATTATTCTTTCCAGTTAGGATTTGAATACAAAGGTTTTGGCTTCGATGCCTTGTTCCAGGGCGCCGGAAATTATAGTGCCCTTCTTAATACAAGAAGCGTTTACACACCTTTAGTAAATAACACGACAATTTCAAACCATTATTATGAAAACCGGTGGACTCCTGATAATGTATTTGCAAAATATCCAAGATTAACAACTGAAAGTAACGATAATAATTTTAGAAATAATTCTATTTGGATTGCCGATGCCTCGTTCCTGAAATTAAGGAATTTTGAAGTGTACTATAAGATTCCAACATCTCTTTTAGAAAAACAAAAAATAAAATCTGTCAAAGTTTATGTGAGAGGTATCGATTTATTGTGTTTTGATAAAATAGATGTTTCGGATCCGGAAATAATAGGTGTTTCTTATCCCGCTGCAAAATCTATTAACGTAGGTTTAGCTATCGGATTATAATTATTCAATTATTAAAATTCATTGAATTATGAAAGCAAAAAATATAATTATCAGTTTATGGAGTTTAGCGTTATTATGGAGTTGTACCGATATGATGGACTACAACGAAATAGTGAGCTATGATAAAGAGGACGTTTTTCAAAGTTTTAACCGGACAGGAAATTTTGTTACGGATATTTATGGACGACTGGATTATGATTTCGGGAATTACGGGAATGGCGCCATGCTTGCCTCAGCAACCGACGAGGCCGAATTTGCCTGGTCCATTTCTAATATACATGATTTCTACAACGGTGCATGGAGTCCAATAAATTACATTTCCAACACGTGGTCGAACAGCTACAGTGCTATTCGTGCCTCAAATTTCTATCTGAAGGAATCGGAAGGACGGACTTTTGACCAGTTTAAGAATAATAAAGATTATTACGAAAACATGACCAAGTTCGAACGGTATCAATATGAAGTCCGTTTTCTGAGAGCTTATTTCTATTTCAATCTGGTACGTGAATATGGAGATGTGCCATTGGTAACGACCGTTCTCACCGAAGCAGAGGCAAATTCAGTAACCCGCACACCTGCTAATGACGTAATTAACTTTATTGTGAGCGAGTGTGATGCCATTGTTAATAAATTACCGATAAGTTACAAAACACTGAATCCGGCTGAAACAGGTAGAGTAACAAGAGCAACTGTCTTGGCTCTTAAAGCGAGGACATTGCTTTATGCCGCAAGTCCGCTTTTAAATCCGGGTCAGGATATGGTAAAATGGCAGGCAGCTGCGTTGGCTAATAAAAATGTGTTGGACTCTTGTACATTGTATGGTATTACTTTAGGTAAATACAGTGCGCTTTGGGGAACAGACAATTACAAAGGGAGCGAAATAATTTTTGTCCGTCAGATCGGAGATTTAAATACCTTAGAAAGTAATAATTTCCCGATTGGAGTTGAAGGTGGTAAATCGGGCAATTGTCCTACCCAGACCTTGGTGGATGCTTATCAAATGAAATCGACAGGATTAAATTGGGATGAGTCGGGAAGCGGTTATAATCCGGCAAAACCGTATGATGGAAGAGATCCTCGCTTCGCTTTGACAGTTGCCAAGAATGGTGATACAAGCTGGCCCAATTATAATGTAATGCCTTTGCAAACTTATGAAGGCGGTGCTAATGGAGCTCCAATTTCAGGGGCAACCCCTACGGGTTATTATTTGAAAAAATACTGCGATGCCACTGTTAATCTTCAACCCAACAGTACAAATACAAAACGTCATTCGTGGATTACTTATCGCCTGGGTGAATTTTATTTGAATTATGCCGAAGCTGTTTTTCATGCACTTGGATCGGCCGATGCAACAAATGCTACGTTTACTATGTCGGCGCGCGATGCGGTGAATAAAATCCGTCAACGTTCGGATGTAACGATGCCTAATTTACCAGCAGGACTAAGCAATTCGGATTTTGAGAAAAAATACATGAACGAACGAATGGTGGAACTGGCGTTTGAAGGACATCGTTTCTGGGACGTAAGGAGATGGAAAAAAGGTGAACTCCTGAACAAAGTTACGTTGATGAAACTTACTAAAAATTCAGGAACAGGAGACATAATCTATACCCGCGTGGTAAAAAACAGACTCTGGGACGACAAAATGTATTTTTCACCCATTCCCGATCAGGAAATCAGAAGAAATGGTAACCTTACCCAAAATCAGGGTTGGAATTAATCAAATGTATTCAACAATTTAATAAAACATACAATGATGAAACAGATATTTAAATATACATTAAGTCTTGTAACTGCGGCATTAACTTTGGTTGGTTGCAGTGATTATCAGGCTATTGAGTACCCTGCTGTGGGGACTGATAATCCTTCTTCAATTACTAACGTGGAAACTTCTCCGCTCCCGGGTAAAATTGCATTGAAGTGGGATGTTCCTGCAGACTCGAATTATTATTTTGTAAAAGTGAGTTATTTTGATCATTTAACTCAAAAGAATATTGCTCGTGTGGCCAGTGTTTATAAGGACACGATGGAAATTCCCGGTACACGGGCTAAATTCGGGGAATATGAATTTAAAATTCAAACTTTTAGTCGTGCAAACATAGGTGGTGAAATCGCTACTGTCAGAGGTGTATCGGGTATTGCTCCGGCAATTGTTACTATTACCAAAACCAAAATTCCTCTTACAGCCGGACAATTGAGTACAAATGCCCAAGAACCGACTGAAGGTCCGATTGCAAATTTGATTGATGGAAATGCTGGTACTTTTTTCCACACGCGTTGGAGTTCGCCTCAGATTGATATGCCACAATATATTCAAGTGAATTTGAATGAACCTCATCAAAACTTCCAGTTCTATTATCAGAACAGGAATGGTTCGCAGGTTGGCGCTGAAATTCTTGAAGTACAGATTAGTAATGATGGACAAACTTGGGAAACGTTGACAAAGATTAGTTCGGGCTTGCCATCTGCTTCAAAGGCAGAATATACGTCAGAAATATTCCAGCCGGCGCATTCGTTTACTTATTTCCGGTATAACGTGCTCCAGACTTATGGCAGCAAAAAATATTTCAATATGGCTGAGTTTGCGTTGTATAATGTGGTAATTAATACTTACGATCCTGAATTATAATAGTTTGAAAGCTTGAAATGTAAAATGAGAGACTGGTCGGATAAGCCGGTCTCTCATTACAGAACGTAAATGTTCGGAAAAGATATTCTGACATTAACAAACGAAAAAACAAGCCGATGCAGGTGATTAATCAATCGCTTCAGGATGTTGTTGTGTTTAGTAAATTTATTTAACATCTTGAATGTTGTTGTGTTAGTTGCGACAAAAGTGCCGAATTAAAATTACAGATATTTTTTCGCGTGACTCAAACGAATAATTATCAGATAATTTGCTTTGAGTTTTGATAGATGCGTTCTGTGAAACATAATCAACCAGAAACTTTCCGTAAAGCGGTATTGTATCAAAATTCAGAAAAAGAAATAATTTTCGGTTTAAAAAATATTCTAAAATTTCAATAATTAGGTTTTTATGTTTAAGGTAGAAAAGATGGTTTTGGCTTTGAGTCTGCTGTTGGCATTTTTTATAAATGCCACAGCACAAAGTCAATCAAAAGAAGATGCGTGTTTTCGTCCCGGAGAATTATGGATGGATGATACTGATACGCATGTCAATGCGCATGGTGGTGGAATATTAGTTGCAAACGGACGTTATTATTGGTTCGGCGAGCACAAAAGTGATACGACAAGTTCGGCTATGGTCGGAGTAAGGTGTTATTCTTCTTCCGATTTATATAACTGGAAGAATGAAGGAGTTGCCCTTTCAGTTGTAGATGATAAAAATAGTGATATAACCAGTGGTTGTGTGTTGGAACGCCCTAAAGTGGCCTACAATAAGAAAACGAATAAATATGTTCTTTGGTTCCACCTTGAATTGAAGGGACGCGGTTATAATGCAGCCCGCGTGGGAGTGGCTGTCAGCGACCGGGTGACTGGCCCCTATAAATTTCTTCGTTCGTATCGTCCAAACCCGGGAATTTATCCGTATAATATGAGTGAAGAGCAAAAAAAGATGACTTTGGATATCAAGGATTATCGAAAATCGTGGACGCCCGAATGGTACAAAGCGGTAGCCGATGGTTTGTTTGTTAAACGGGATTTGCAAAGCGGCCAAATGTCGAGGGATATGACCCTATATGTAGATGATGACGAAAAAGCTTACCATATTTATTCCTCGGAAGATAATCTTACCATACAAATTGCAGAGTTGACAGATGATTATCAGGGTCATACCGGTAAATATATCAGGGTTGCTCCCGCCGGGCACAATGAAGCTCCTGCAATTTTAAAAAAAGATGGGGTTTATTGGATGATCACTTCCGGTTGCACAGGCTGGGATCCCAATGCTGCCCGTATGTTCTCTTCACGAAGTATTTGGGGGCCATGGACTCAACATCCAAATCCTTGTGTCGGAAAAGATGCCGATAAGACCTTTTTCTCACAAAGCACTTATATTTTGCCCGTACAAGGCAGAAAGGATGCATTTATCTTTATGGCTGACCGATGGACTCCAAGACATCCATCAAATGCCCGTTATATCTGGCTTCCTATTCAGTTTAAAGACGGAATTCCATTTCTCAAATGGATGGATAAATGGGATCTTTCTATTTTTGAAGAACTAAATACAGATTCAAACCCTGCAATAAAAATCTCTGGATATAATTTGATCTGGAGTGATGAATTCAATTATGAGGGGAAACCCAATTCTGATGTGTGGAGCTACGAAAATGGTTTCGTAAGAAACGAGGAACTTCAATGGTATCAACCTGAAAATGCTGATTGCCATAATGGAGTACTACGCATTTCGGGGAGAAAAGAGCAGATAGTAAATCCTGATTTCACTGCAGGAAGTATGGATTGGAGAAAAAACCGCCCGCAGGCTGCTTATACATCTGCATGTATTAAAACGGAAGGGAAAAAGGAATTTCTTTACGGTCGATTTGAAATCAGAGCAAAAATCCCAACAGCATCCGGAGCATGGCCGGCTATCTGGACATTAGGAAATTCTATGCCATGGCCATCAAATGGTGAAATCGATATCATGGAGTATTATCGGATCAATGGCATTCCACATGTCTTGGCAAATACCGCATGGGGAACAGATATACGTGGAACTGCCAAATGGAATTCTGTAACTGTTCCTTTTTCTAAATTTACCGATGAAGATATTAACTGGGCAGATAAATTTCATATTTGGCGAATGGACTGGGATAAAAACGCAATCCGTTTGTACTTGGATAACAGGTTATTGAACGAAACATTATTAAAAGACACACAAAATGGTTCAATTGGCAATTACAAAAATCCATTTCATCAACCACATTACTTATTGTTAAATTTAGCCATAGGAGGAATAAATGGAGGAACGCCTTCTGAAGAAGCTTTCCCTTTAAGCTACGAAGTTGATTACGTAAGAGTTTATCAAAATAAATAAATTGTAAACCTCAATATCTATGTATTTTAAAACAAATTTTCATTCAAATGATTTATAAACCGAGGAAAAGGAATTCATTTTGGAGTTTGTTTAAAAAATAGCTACCTACTTTTGCGTATCCAACATAAATATAAGAATCAAATCAACAATATCTTGTAGTAATTGAATCCGACCAAATCGGGTGTTTTAAACCAATTGAGTTGTCCAATTATAATATCTATTATCAATGAAGAAAAAAAATATTTTATTTTGTATTGCATTATCTCTTGTTTCACTTGTGTTTGCTCAAGAGAATCCTGTTATTAACGATTGGGAAAATCCCGCCATTTTTCAAATCAATCGTGAACCGGCACGTGCCACATTTCTCCCTTTTGCCGACAAGAACTCTGCTATAGCAGATTTGTATGAAAGCTCACCTTGGTTCTACAGCCTGAATGGAAATTGGAAATTTCAATGGTCGCCAACACCAGACCAACGTCCCAAAAATTTCTACAAAACGAATTTTAATGTTACCAACTGGAAAGAAATTTCGGTTCCTTCGAATTGGGAATTGAATGGCTACGGAATTCCGATTTATACCAATATCACTTATCCACATCCAAAGAATCCTCCGTATATAGATCATTCCGATAATCCGGTTGGGTCATATCGCAGGAACTTCGAACTTCCACTAAACTGGAACAATCGCCGCGTATATCTTCATTTCGAAGGTGGAACTTCAGCTATGTATATTTGGGTAAACGGCGAAAAGGTTGGCTATTCCGAAAATACAAAAAGTCCGGTGGAATTTGATATTACCAACTATGTGAAAACTGGGAAAAATCTGGTTGCAGTGGAAGCTTATCGCTGGAGCGACGGTTCTTATCTGGAGGATCAGGATTTCTGGCGTTTGTCGGGTATCGATCGCAATGTTTATCTTTATAGTACCGAGAATGTGCGCATTGCCGACTTTTTTGCTCGTCCTGATTTAGATGGAGCATATAAAAATGGCTCATTATCGGTTGATGTGACCCTTAATAATTACAATAAATCCGGCGCGACAGGTCAGGTAGAAGCTTTTTTGGTTGATGCTAATGGAAAAGAAGTATTCAGTCAAAACTTGAAGATAATTACTCCTGCAGGAGGGAAAAAAGAAGTTACATTTTCCAAAAATGTTTCTTCACCAAATTTATGGAGCAATGAATCACCTTATCTCTATTCGTTGGTATTGACACTCAAAGACGAAAATGGAAAATCTATCGAAACGGTGGCTACAAAAATCGGGTTTCGCAAAGTGGAACTCAAAAACGGTCAACTGTTGGTAAATGGGAAACGAATTATGGTTCATGGAGTGAACATTCACGAACATAACCCCGTAACGGGGCATTATCAGGACGTTGCCACCATGATGAAAGACATCCGTGTGATGAAACAACATAACATTAATGCTGTTCGTTGCAGCCACTACCCAAATAATATCAATTGGGTAAAGTTGTGTGACCAATTTGGACTTTATTTGGTAGATGAAGCCAATATTGAAACGCACGGAATGGGAGCAGAATGGCAAGATAGATTCGATAAATCTAAACATCCGGCTTATCTCCCTGAATGGAATGCAGCTCACATGGATCGTACCGTGAGTTTGGTTGAACGCGATAAAAATCATGCTTCGGTTATACTTTGGTCGTTAGGAAACGAGTGTGGCAACGGCCCTATCTTCCACGAAACATACAAATGGATCAAAGAACGAGACAAAACCCGTCTGGTTCAATTTGAGCAAGCTGGTGAACTCGAAAATACTGATGTCGTTTGTCCAATGTATCCGGGCATAAAAGATATGAAGGAATATGCTGCACGAGAAAAAGTAAACCGTCCATATATTATGTGTGAATATTCTCATGCTATGGGCAACAGCTCAGGTAATTTCAAAGAATATTGGGACATTATTCGCAGCAGTAAAAATATGCAGGGCGGTTTTATTTGGGACTGGGTAGATCAGGGATTCCAAATGACCGACGAAGCTGGCCGCAGCTATTGGAGTTATGGAGGCGATATGGGAAGTCAAAATTATACAAATGATGAAAATTTCTGTCACAACGGATTGGTTTTGCCCGACCGTACACCTAAACCAGGCTTGTTGGAAGTAAAAAAATTCTATCAGGATATTAACTTCAAAGCAGTTCAGCCGGAAAAAGGGTTAATAACTGTTGCCAATGGATTGCATTACACCAACTTGAAGAACTATACATTTGCTTATGAGGTATTGAAGAACGGAGTAGTGATGAAGTCTGGAGCATTCGATGTAAACCTTGCTCCTGAATCGGAAAAGCAAGTTCAACTGGCTATGCCAGAGATGCCTTTAGCCGATGGCGTTGAATATCTGCTGAACGTATATGCATATACCCGTTTCGGAACTGAAGTCATTCCACAAGGTCACGAAGTGGCTCGCGAACAATTCAAATTAGGCGAAGGTAAATACTTTACAAAAGCTTCTTTGATGTCAGGATCTGTAAAAGTAACCGACGATCATGGACGAATTAGTTTGGAAGCAGGTAATGTTTCTGCAACAATCATTAAATCGTCCGGTTTATTGGGGGGGTATAGAGCCGACAATCAGCGCTACTTTAAGGCAAGTCCAACACCAAACTTCTGGCGTGCCCCAACCGATAACGACTTTGGAAATGGAATGGGAAGCAAAAGCAATATCTGGCGTATGGCAGGCAAAAATACATCGGTGAAAAATATAACGGTGAAAGAAGAAAATGGAAAAGCAATTGTTACTGCAGATATTTATCTTAAAGATGTGGCATCGGACTATCAAATTATTTACACGATGATAGGCAATGGAATATTAACGATAAACGTAAAATACAAAGCAGGCGCTAACGAATTGCCCGAAATGCCACGATTTGGTATGATAATGAGTATGGATGAAGAATTCGAAAATTTTACATACTACGGTCGTGGCCCATGGGAAAACTATGCTGATCGCAACCATGCTTCTCAATTGGGAATTTACAATAGCAAAGTTTCCGATCAATATGTACCTTATACCCGTCCACAGGAAAATGGTTATAAAACAGATTTGCGTTGGCTTACACTGACAAATAACGAAGGTAAAGGAATCTGTATAGAAGGGCTACAACCTATCTGCGCAAGTGCACTAAATAACTTGCCGGAAGACTTTGATCCGGGATTAACGAAAAAATACCGTCATACGAGTGATATTACACCACGCAGTGAAGTTATACTCTGTGTTGACCTTGCCCAACGTGGTGTAGGTGGTGACAATAGCTGGGGAGCATATCCACATGACAAATATTTGTTGAATGAGAAAGAATATAATTATGGTTTTGTGATTAAACCATTAAAATAAACCTCATTAAACACAATTTAAATACGGTTTTCGCCATGTTAATTATTGAGAATTAAAGAAATAATATGGATACTGAATCACAACAAATCTTGACTTACAAAAACAAAGTTGCTATTATTGCATTACTTTATTGTTAATTGTTTTATTAGTTGGTTCGTTTCGGGCATATAATATGAACAAATTGTCGCTAAAAAAACATGAATCCAATCAGTTTACCTCAATAAACTAATTGTGATGAAAATTTAAAGATTTTTGCTCTGAATTTTAATGGTTTGTAGTTTTCCGGTTTTTTCAGAAACTGAAATATAATGGTAAAGAAAACTGAAAATTTTAACTTCAGAAAAATTCGTGAAGCCGTGAATTTTATTTCTGCTACCAATTCTAAATTGGAAACCTGTATCGTAAACATAGTTTTCAACCATGAAACGATACTATATTAATTTTTTAAAAGTATTCATCAAATACTTGGATATTAACAGTCAAATATATAAGATTATTTTTTATGAATTTACATGAATTAAAATTGGCTTTTGAGGAAACTTATGGCAAAACAACCGAAGCAGTGTATTTTGCTCCGGGGCGGGTAAACTTAATTGGTGAGCACACTGATTATAATGGAGGGTCAGTATTCCCCTGTGCTTTGAGTTTTGGTACCTATTTATTAATGGCAGAAAATAACAAATCAGTAATAAACTTTAAGTCCTTGAATCAGCCTGAAACGCTTACTCTTGGCTTCGATCAATTGACAACTCCGCTCGACAATTCATGGGTAAACTACCCGCTTGGAGTTATTGCTCAATTCCTGAAACGTGGTATCGCTATCACACAAGGTTACGATTTGCTTATTTGGGGTAATGTGCCTAACGGAGCCGGACTTTCATCTTCGGCTGCATTAGAAGTTGTAACTGCTTATGCTTTCAACGATCAGTTAGGAACCGGTTTTAATCGTACCGTGCTTGCTCAAATTGGCCAGAAATCAGAACACGAATTCGCGTTGGTTAACTGCGGTATCATGGATCAGTTTGCTTCGGCTAACGGTGCCAAAGATCATGCTATCCATTTGAATTGCGATTCGTTGGAATTCGAGCTCGTTCCTGTGAAACTCGAAGGGGTAAAAATTCTTATCTCCAATACACACAGCCCACACAAACTGGATTCCGGTGCATATAACCAACGCGTGGCAGAATGCAAAAAAGCTGTTGAACAACTCAATATCGTTCGTCCGTTGAAATACCTGGCTGAACTGACCGAGGCTGAATTCAAATCTATTGAATCTGCCATTACCGATCCTGTTGCTCAAAAACGTGCCCGTCACGTGGTTGGGGAAGTTCAACGTACTTCGGATGCTGTAAGAGCGTTGAAAGCAGGTGATTTGACGTTGTTCGGTAAACTTATGAATGCATCTCACGTTTCATTGCGCGACGACTATGAAGTAACCGGTCCGGAACTGGATTGCATGGCTGAAGAAGCCTGGAAAATTGATGGCGTTATCGGTTCACGTATGACCGGTGGTGGTTTTGGCGGATGTACAGTTTCGTTGGTAAGAGACGAAGATATCGATACTTTCATCAAAGAAGTTGGTGCTGCTTATGAAGCTAAGATTGGTATCAAACCAGAGTTCTATATTGCCGAGATTGGCGATGGGGCATGCAAACTCGCTTAAATACTATTGTTAATGTAAAAAGGTCACGTTCACATATCCCAATTTGTTTTTTAAGGTAAGAAAGAGTGTCTGTTAATTTCAGGCATTCTTTCTTTTTAACTCAACTGATTCCCCATTTCGGACTTAATAGAGATAAAAGACAAAACATTATATCAGTTTTATATTGCCATAATTGTTGACTTCGCTTACAAACCTTTCATTAGTAGGTTTAGATAAAAATGATTAGATTTTGCTGGTCAGTAGTGCCTTTTTAAAGGGATATCATAAAGGGGATTTTTATATATCAAATTTAGTCTCATAGAGAAATTTACAAATTGAAGTCATCTTGGCTTTTTGTTATTGTTGCTTTCAGGTTATCTAACTGTCTGTTAATGTTGTTGTTGGTTTCCGACGTCCTTCCTTTGACTTTTCCTGTCTTTATGTCCCAGAAATCAGGATTTACCTGAAGTTTAGAACTTAATTGTGCAATTTCTCCGTTGATTGTTCTACGGATCATGATAATGGTCTTCCCATTCTTTAGAATAACATTTTTCTTTAAGTAGAAAAGTACTCTGTAAGTTGACTTCATAACATAAAAATTTATGGGTCGAAAAAAAATATTATCTATGAAAGTAGAGCGGACAAATTGCTGCCAATTACTGGAATAGCTAAGACAAATTTGATAGATCATTACCTAATACTTGGAGGGAAAAAAAGGTAATGAATTGGTAACGATTTATTGTCGTTTTAAGGTCTAAAACTGGCTTTTACTGACTTAGAATACAAAAATAAACCATTCCAAATCTATGATTTAGAATGGTTTATTTTTGTATTGTCGCTAATTGGCAATCGTTTTTGTGACCCCGTCGGGATTCTAACCCGAGACCTTCAGAACCGGAATCTGACGTTCTATACAGCTGAACTACGGAGCCATTGTTTTTTGCGCTTGCAAAGGTAACAATTTTTCCGTTTCAGACAATATTAATTTAGTCTCTACGTCCCAAAAAAATCATTATGTAGTACACCAGTGTGGCCAACGAGCCTAATGCAGCTACCACATAAGTATATGCAGCTGTTTTCAGAGCATCGCGTGCAGGTTCCTGTGTTTCGTAGTTGGTAATGCCTGCATTGCTTAGCCAGGCCAAAGCACGACTGCTGGCGTTGATTTCGACAGGCAATGTAACAAAACTAAAAAGCGTGGTGGTAGCGAACAGTATAATTCCCGCCAGCAATAGCTGTGGAAATGAGTTGACCAAAACAATTCCTGCCAACAATACCCATTGCATCCAGTTGGAAGCAAAGCTAACTACCGGCACCAGCTTCGACCGAAGTGTGAGCGGGGCATAGGCTGTAGCGTGTTGCACTGCATGTCCACATTCGTGAGCGGCAATGGCAGCAGCTGCAACTGAGTTAGAACCATAAACGCCTTCGCTCAGGTTCACGGTTTTGGTAAGTGGATTATAATGGTCGGTCAACTGTCCGGAGGTAGAAATCACCTGAACATCGAAAATGCCATGGTCATGAAGCATTTTTTCGGCCACCATTTTTCCTGTCATGCCATAAGGGATGGGAATTTTGGAGTATTTTTTAAATTTAGATTGCAAACTTGCGGAGATAGCCCAACTGATAAGAGCAACAACACCAAAAATAATATAACCAATATACATAATTATCTTGTTTTAAAAATTTATGAGTTTTTTGAGTCAAAATCCCTGCCAAAAGACAAAATGTCAGGTGCGATTTTCTTTATAAACGTGGGATTGATTAAAAAAGTTCAGGGTAAGCATTTCTGTAATAAAACAAAACGTTCCGTGCTTTTTTTTGTTGATAAGCACGGAACGTTGAAAAGATAATTCGATTCGGATTAATCGATGTAGCGTATAATCGTCTGCGCCCTATCGGGACCAACAGAAACGATTTTAATTGGGACTTGTAATTCTTCTTCGAGAAAATCAAGATAGGCATTAAATTCTTCGGGGAATTCTTCCTCCGATTGCATTTTTGTCATATCGGTTTTCCATCCTGGCATTTCTACATATAGTGCTTCGGCTCCGTCGTTCAGGTCGAAAGGAAATTGCTCTGTTTCAACGCCATTGATTTTGTAAGCAACGCATGCTTTTATGCTGTCAAATCCATCCATTACATCGCTTTTCATCATGATCAGTTGGGTTACTCCATTGATCATAACTGCATATTTCAATGCTACCAGATCAATCCAACCGCAGCGGCGTGGTCTGCCTGTTACCGAACCGAATTCGAAACCAATTCTGCGCATGTCATCGCCTGTTGCATCGAACAGCTCAGTAGGGAATGGACCGCTGCCAACGCGGGTGCAATAAGCCTTAAATATACCGTACACTTCGCCGATATTGCGTGGTGCAACACCGAGTCCTGTGCAAGCGCCTGCGCAAATTGTATTGGAAGAGGTAACAAAAGGATAAGATCCGAAGTCGATATCGAGCATAGTCCCTTGAGCGCCTTCGGCAAGTACTTTTTTGCCGGCTTTTAGAGCGTTGTTAATAAAGTGCTCGCTATCAATGAGCTCAAAGCGTTTAATGCATTCAATGCCTTCGAACCATGCCTTTTCGAGTTCGGGTAGATTGTATTCAAAATCGTACTGATTGAGCATTTCTTTGTGCCTTTCGATGGCTGTCTTGTATTTTTCTTCAAAATTATTCAGTATGTCACCCACTCGAAGTCCATTGCGACTGATTTTGTCAGTGTAAGTTGGTCCTATTCCCTTGCCTGTTGTGCCAATTTTGCTATTTCCTTTGGCTGATTCGTAAGCTGCATCGAGCAAACGGTGGGTAGGCAGAATAAGGTGCGCTTTTTTTGAAATTTTGAGTCTTTCGGTCAGTGGGTGTCCCGATACTTCGAGCGCGTCGATTTCGGCTTTGAATAGCGCAGGATCGAGTA
>RRZT012753474.1_pt1 | contig 16270 bp, 12 predicted proteins | sample 2165551 | NCBI WGS metagenome assembly RRZT01 (sample SAMN10456910, study PRJNA506462) | wastewater metagenome | biome: wastewater; feature: sludge; material: wastewater sludge; isolation source: wastewater sludge with Escherichia coli K12::gfp cells carrying plasmid... | place: USA: Moscow, Idaho...
ATCCGCAATGGCGCCACCGTGAAACTCACGAACTGCGCCTGGTCGTGCAGTGAGCGGAAAAACACCGGCTCACTGCAGATAGGGTCGTAGTGACGCCCGTACTGCGAAGTCGCATCCAGATGCGTGATCAACGCACGGATCACACCCTCATACGCCTCCGGCACGCGCATCACCTTTTTCGCCGAAACCAACCCCTTGGGATGACGTCCCGCACCCGCTCGCTGGCCGCCATGCAGCGGCTTCCCCTCCTGCTCAGCACGGATTCTCGCCATCCGCTTCAGGATGCGTGCCTCTTCTTCAGCACTGATCGCCGGCAAGGGCTGGGAAGATCGCTCATCGTGCTCATTCATCGTGGCTACCGATCATCGGTGGATGGGATGAGGAGCACCGTAGCTTGGTTATGTAACGTAATCAAGAAGGACAAGAGGCAATACAACAGCCATAGCATCCCCAAGCCGGAAGGGTGTCCGCCTTATGCTGGCTGACGCGCTGCTCGCGTGCAGGGCGCCATGAAAGGCGCCCGCGCTCGCCAAAAAGGTTGCGGCTTCGCCGCAGCAAATCAACCAAAAAGGGCTTCGCCATTAGTAATACGCACGCACTTGTCTCGCCCTTCGATGCTGAGGTTTTCAGCCTGTAATACGCATGGAGCTGTCTCGACGTTGGCGGCTGGCTTTCCTGCCCTGTACCAACTGGCACGGCTCATCCCCAAGGCTTCCCAGGGTTTCTGTCGGCTCAGGGAGTTCGCCTCATAGGTGGCGCGATCTATAGCGCCTGCAGCCCGTCTGCGGGCCTGTTCGCGCACACGATGGCGTTCAGCTGCCTCCTTCTTGCTTATGAGGGTACGTAGCTGGCTCTGCTCATGGTCCGTGATCTGAAACAGGTTGATGAGCGTGTCGTTCTTCGGGGTATAGAGCGGTGGATACTGCCGGCCGCCGAATTCGACCTTCTCACCGGCCTCGAACTGCTTGGCCTTCGCATAGAGCGTCATCAGCTCCTTGCTGCTGTATCCCCAGGAAGGATCGAGCTCACGGGCCAGGCAGACGGCCTCGTGATACATCGCGCGACTGTTCGTAGCACCGGACAGCAATAGGAAGTTGAGCCGCCAGAAGAGGTGCTGCATGCGCTCTCCTTCGCTGGCGCCTCCTCGCAACTCCAGCAGCAGTCGTAAGTCTTCCAGGCGATCCCAGGCGAGCTGACGCCCGGAAAACACTCGCAGGTTGCTGGTGTTTCTCCCAGCGACAAGCTGGAGTTTCTGCCGACGTTCAAGCCGCTGTTGTCGCTCCAGCCGCTGCTGTTCGATCTCCCAGCGAGCTACCGGCAGCAACATCTCGGTGAGATACTCGAACGAGTAGCGTATTGGCTGGCCATCTGGACCGGGTTCTACATGCACAACGCGGCAGATCTCGCCGCTCTTGCTGTTCACTGTGTTGACCAAGCGCAGCACCCGGCTGGCATCCTTGGCTGCTGGATCTGCTCCCAGTGCAGCCAGTCGGTCAACAAGAAAGCGCTGGCAAGCGTTCCAGCGAGGGAGGGCTTGTCGTGGCAATGGCCGCTCTAGGAACCACTTGGCCTGAATGCCACGGCCACTGAATACGAGTAGGGAGGGGGTAGGAAGCCCTTCATCAGCACAGTGATACAGCACTGAGGCTGCCAGTTGCTCTGGCGTTCGGCCACTCAAGTCTGGCACTCGGTAAGTGTCCAGATCAGTGAATAGCAGGCCCAGCCGCAGTATGTGAGCCACGCGACGACACGGACGAGAAAACTCAGCCTGAGACAACCATGTGTCTTGATGTGGATTGAGCATCGAGAGGACAGCAGGCATCTGCGATAGCCGATAGCTATCCTGTCGCTTTCCGCTCGGCGTCCCCAGAAGAAGAGAGAAAAATCCCGCCTGGCTGGGATCGTGGTATTGCCCAGCCTCGAACAGCGCAAGCTGCTCTGGATTTTCGTTCAACCTGCCCATCTGCTACCACCATCCTGGCAGCACGCATGAGGGCAGCAGGCATACTTGCGCACGCCAATCTGCACAGCCATAATGTGCTCACTCACTAGGGTGATCGGTTGTCCCCTGCAAAGTTCGACCGATCACTGTTGTTGTGACACAAAGCCCCGCTCCCACAGCGGGGCTTTGTGTTTCTGGGTTACTTGACGCTTACTGATCCGCTACCAAACCTTGCATTGACGTGCAGGTTGCCTCTCACTGTCTCCAGCAACGAGCCTGCTCGTTCCGCAAGCTGTATCGCACCTATCGCAGCGCGACTACACACTCACTGAAGTGACAATTAAATTCCGGTCTTTAGCCACCACATAACGCCATACATGGCGGAATAGATAGCGTGGTGCGGTATTTAACTCTCAATTAACACTGCAATGCAATAGCCCTCTGAAGGAAAACTGCAAAAAATCCCAGCAGAAAAAATCTGCTGGGATTTAGCACCGTTATCGAAGCATTTTCTCTGAATTTATCCGCCTTATCCTGAATTTTGCAGAAAACCCAAATTCCTGTAAAGCAACTGTGAGTTGCTCTATGCGCAGGGATAATCGCTCAAAACCTCAGGCAAGAGGTTACGCCTCAGATCAATTTTCCGAATTCTCGTCTCCCAGGAAGCACGCCTCTAGCACTATTAACTGGCGCTCCAGAAGATCAAATAACGTATATCGCGTCAGGGCTCGCACCTATGCACGGTGCATGGGCTACGCAACGGCTATTACCCTGGTGGGTAAGCACTACCCGCTTCCCATATTGAGAGTCGACTCTCAAGACCAGGTGTTTCAGCTGCTCAGCGACCTATGCACCGTGCATAGGCGTCTGCAAATTTGCGGTCTCCGGTACACGACTGGCGTGGCTCGTCAGGAATGGTGCAGGCTGCTCCACCGTCAGGGAGACCCCGGTGGAGCTACTAGCTCCACCCAGCCCTTGCCACATCCCCAGCGCCACAGGATGCGGCTACGCCACGACCTATGCACCGTGCATAGGCGTCCGCAAATTTGCGGATAAATCCTGTCCTGGAAGGGCAACCACCAATAGCGCGCTCTACCTCACTTCGGCAAATCATCCCAATTGGACAGATTCGCCAGATACTCACGCACACCCCGCAATATGCGCTCAGAGTCCGCGTCTTTGGACAGAGAGAGATGCATCGAGCTCTCTGAGAATCTGACACTCCCTATAGACTTACCTGCAATTACGATAGGCAAGTTCTCTGGTGGAGCATTCTGTATACCTTCTATGCGCTTTATCTCGCTCTGAATCCAGCGCAGTGCGCCTTCTTGGGAAAGTTGCTCTTCGGCAACCTTTCGAATTCCCTCAATCACTAGATCAGGATGCTGTGCAGCAAGCTCGACCAGTTTCAGGACCAGCTTGATACCAATTGCCCGAGGGTAGCGCTCCAGCACCTCCCGCGCCCCAGCAGGCAAGCGCATGAAGGCAAGACAGCGGCTGACTGTCGTTTGGTGGACACCAATGCGACGTGCCAGAGCACTCATCGAAGGAGCCAGTTTCTTCTCCAGCAATCTGGAATAGGCTCTCCCCTTCTCATAGTCACTCAGGCCAGCTTCGCCCTCGTTATCCGCCAAGGCATTGATCTCTGCCTCGCCGTCATCCATGCCGCAAATACGAGCCTTGATCGTCGCCCACCCCAGCAGGTGGTGTGCCCTGAGGCGACGCTCACCGCCAATGAGTTCATATCGGCCATTTGCCTGTTGGCGCACGAGAATCGGTCTGAGCAAACCCGAGCTTGCCTCAATGGCCTCGGCAAGCTGCACCAGCTCATCCTCATCAAACTGCAGCCTGGGTTGGTAAGGCGAGGTATCTATCAGATCAACCGGTAGATCCTGAACCTCACTCTCTGGAGCAGTGCTGGCTGAGGAGGCGGATCTTGCCCCTTCCTGAGTCAGCAGACCTCGCTGCTCGAGCAGCTCACCAATCCCAACAGAAAGGCTACCTTCCGGCACGCTTCGTGGAGCCCTGACCCCCTGGATCATGGCAGGGCGTTGTAGGTCTTGCCCTAATGGCCGACTGCGTTTCACCAAAAACCTCCGGTCCTCTCAAAAGTTATGCACCGTGCATAGGTCAACAGCGTCAGCCGATCTTGGATCGAATACGCTCAAGCGCCTCTCCAAACACCTGGCGCATGGCACCCAGCGAGTTATCACTACCAGGCCTCCAAGCCAAGATCGGCACCCCATCCTCCAGTGCTTTCGAGTAGTCCTCAGAGAAGAAGAGCTTTGCTTCAGTTACCTTCCCAGGGAAAAGCTCGCTGAGGCGCATCAGGTTGGCCTGAGCACGCGGTCGGTTCTTGATGAACATTGTCGGTATCGCAATGATCTCTGGGGCACGCTGGAAGTCGTCCTGGAAGGCAAGGAGCTTCTCTGCCAAGCGAGTCAGAGCGCGGAACGAAAACTTGTCCATCCGGACCGGGCAAACGATGAAGTCGCTGGCGACCATCGAGTTTCGGGTCAGTCGTGTTCCAGAAGGCGCATTGTCGAAAATGATCACGTCGTAGGACGAGAGATCACAGTTCGGCAGCGCCCCTCTCATGGCCTTATGGATGAAACCCGCGTAGCGAAAATCGCTGTTCATCACCGCACTCAATGCCACATCCAGATCGTCCAGCGACTCTTCAGCTGGTATCAGGTGAGGGCCATGCTCGCCGAACGGTTTTTTGATCACCTGCTCCAGCGCAAGCGCTTCGAACATCTTCACGTTCACATCGAGCAGATTGCCCAAGTGGCCGCTCACCGCACGATCAGCTGGAATTCCTACCTCGACCAGCTCTTCTGCCGTGAGGTCGGGGTCGTATCCCAGCATGGAAGATGCATCGCCCTGCGGGTCGTTATCGATCAACAGCGTCTTGAAGCCTGAGAAAGCCATGTACATGGCCAGGTTGACCGAACAGGTCGTCTTGGCCGTACCGCCTTTCTGAACGAAGGTCGAGATTGTGATCGGACGAGCAAGCCCTTTGCTGAGCCCTTTTTCTCGGCGCAACGCCGCGATAGAGAAAATGTCAGCGAGCGTGTAGACCCGCGTCGGGACGGAGCCTCGCAGCACGCGGCGTATGGTCAGGTTGTGATCACGCTCCATCTGCCGAAGCGTTTGCACCCCGAGCCCCAGACACTCCGCTGCAAACTGCGGCGGCAGGTAAAGCTCGTCAAAATCTACGTAGTTCCGCTCCGCCGTCGGATCACCGCTCATCACGTGCGCCTCTTAGAGAGTTTCTCACCATTAACGATGCCAGACACTATACCAAGATACTCTATCTTGGAAGTTTTTTTAGCCTTGGACGCCATTTTAGACCATTAACCACATTAAGCATTCTTGATGATCGAAAACCATCAGGCGTGTTGCTCTGAGCAGGCAAGAGCATTAGGTTTATCGAAGAAATGACCGACCCTACTCGTAGATCCGCAAGAATTTCCCACCCATGTCCACCTATGCACCGTGCATAGGTGGACTGCTTCCCTGTTTGACCGTCTACAAGGCGAGGCATGGTTATCGTCTAGAGGTAGAAATTTTATTATGTGAAATACCCTATGCACGGTGCATGGGGATTCAGAACCTGCCAGACCGTGCGCTTGGCTAGCCAGCTATGCACCGTGCATAGCTGGCTAGGCTCGGGTTGCGCCTCTGGCACATGCGGGGTCAGGTCCATCAGCATCGTCCAGCGTGAAGTCCTTGACCTCTGCCTCCTCTGGCTGGGCCTCCTCTGCCTCAGGCGGTGCGGTGTCGTCGGCCGCAGGCTCGCGCGGGGGCCAGGGTAATGCCCTTGCTGGCCGCCGCCGGCAGGTTGGGCAGCGCCTTCGGAGGAGCCGCCCTTTTGGCCTTGGCCGGTACGCTGGCGCGCGGTACCGCATCAGCCTGCGCCTCCGACGCCCCCAGCAGCGGCCCACAGATGGCCGCCAGCGGATCGTCCCCAACGCCAGCTGGGGCGGCGCGATCAGGCCAACCACCTCCTCCGCGCCCAGTGTCCAGGCGATGAAACCCCGTCGACGGTTGTCCAGGTCCACGAGCCAGGGGTGTTGGTTGTCCGACAGCAGGCGACACGAGCCGGGGCACCGGCACGCCGGTATCGCCTCCGCTGCTGGTGCGACTGCAGCACCTATCGGCCCAGCGTACCGCCTCGGCCAAGACCGTTTTTCCAGAGCCGACCACGGCCTCGATCATCGCTTGCTGGATGTCCGGGCCGGATTGTGTCCCATGAAGTGAGGTAACTAAGAGCCGCCAGAAACACCGTCAGGCGTGAGAGAGGATGCCGATCTGCTCAGGCACATGATCCATGTCATTGCTCAACGCCTGATGGAGCTCAATGTCGAAACGTACTGCGTCGCCGGTGACGTCGAACGACGCATTTCCAAGCTGCGCCAGGGTAGCTATTTCCTGCCTTGCCTGGAGCCCCCTCTGAGCACGTCCATACCCTCCTCAACCGCACCATAGAGGGCGGGCGCACTCCCGCGGCGACGGCTGGCGCACCGCGCGTTACCCGCGACAAGGGCGCGCGCTGGCTGCCGGAAGAGATCGGCGCCGCCATCGACGAAATCCTCGCAGAAGCGGCAGAAGGTGTGGAGAGCCTGAGGGGAGGCGGCGTAGGAGTTGCCGCCATTTGAGTTGCGCGGCCAGCCACAGCACCTGGGGCTGGCCTAGGACATTGTGCAACGGAACCTTGGCCAGGGGTGACGCGTTGATCAGTACTTCAAGCCGTTGGCCATTGCGATCTCGCGCAGGGTCCGAGTGAGCTCGCTGCCCTTGATGCCCTTGCCATCCGCTTCAGCGGACCATTCGGCGGTGAGCTTATCGCCGACATCGCGCATGCTGCGATAGGCCTGGTTGTCGATGCGGGCCAGCGTCGCACCTTGGTCGACCACGACCTGGCGTGCCCGTCGGCCTTCCCTGTCCCAGCTCGCGCCGAAGGTCACGGAGAGGCCAAGCCCGCTGTTGCGGTCGATGACGGCTCGCAGGTCCTCCGGCAGGCTGTCGTAGCGTTTCTTGTTCATCAGGAAGCTGAGTAGAGTCGTGGAGAAGATCGGCTGCCCGGCTTCGGGTTCGGCGTGGAAGCGAGTCACCTCGTCTAGCTTCAGCGCCGGGATCACCTCCCAGCCGACCAGCGCGCCGTCGATCACCCCCTTGGACAGCGACTCGGTCATCTGCGCCGGCGGCATGCTCACCGGCGTGGCCCCCAGGGCGTCGAGCAGGCGCGAGGTCATGCGCGTCGAGGCGCGCAGCTTTAGACCCTGGAAGTCCTGCAGGGTCGCCACGTTGCGGCGGGCATTGTGTAGCTGCATGCCGCCATCGCTGTGCAGGGCAAGTACCTTGAAGTCCTTGTAGTCCTCCTGCAGGGCCCGCTGATAAAACTCCCAGATGATCTTCGAGCCGGCCTCGCCGCTGGGCGGAAGCATGAAGGGCAACTCCACCGCCTCGCTGCGTGGAAAGCGGCCGGTGGAGTAGCCCGGCGCGGTCCATACTACGTCGACGATGCCGCGGCGCACCTGATCAGGCAGCTGTGCGGGGGTGCCGCCCAGCTGCATGGACGGGTAGATCTGGCACTGGATGCGGTTGGCGGACTCCTTGGCCAGCTTGTCGCACCATGGCTGGATCACGTTGCGTTGGGCGTTCGAAGTGGAGGGGAGAAAGTGCGCGACTTTCAGGGTCACGGTTTCCGCGGCCTGGCTGAATTGACTGCCTAGGCATAGGGCCAGCGCGGTTAGGGTCTTCGGGGTCTTCATAGCCATTACCTTTTTGTTGTTATCGCTTGGTTGGTTCTGGTCAGGCGCCTGGCCTGTGCACGCAGGCACTGATCGTCCGCCGGCCGCAATTTTGCTGGTCGGCGGAATCCGTCAGGCGACTTGCTGGGACTGGCTGGCGGCGGCTTCCTGGGTCGCCCGGCGCTTCAGGTAGATGCGCATGGCCACCGCCGGGGCGTCGCTGGCCACGGAGATCTCGTAGTGGTGATCGTCCTGGTCGCCAAGCACCTCCTCCAGGGCGCCGAGGCCTTCCACGTCCTCTTGGAAGGCAGCGAAAAGTCCTTCGTGCATGAACGCCCCCAGCGCCTGGTTGTCCAGATCGAAGTCGCGGCCGTGGATGATGTGGTAGTGCATGGTGTTGTGGGTTTCCGGGGTGAGAATGTGCGCCGTGTGGATGCAGTACACCGGGCGGGCGGCCTCGGGCAGCGCGGTGTCGTAGAAGCTCACGCTAACCCGGTGCAGGCCGGGCGAGAGGAATTCCGAGGTGGCAATGCGCGCTGCGCTGGGGGCATGGATGCCGGTGGACTTGGCCCATACCGGCGCCAAGGTGGTTGGCACCACACGGCGTACCAGCTTGTAGTAGCCGTCCTTGAGGTCGAGCTCGAAGGGCGCGGCGGCGTAGTCGGGGGTGCCGATGGTGTCAGCGTGCAGAAACGACAGGTGGGTCAGATCAAGCAGGTTCTCGTGCATGCTCACGTAGTTGCCCGGATGGTGGAAGTAGCCTGAGGTGCACTCCCAGTTCGGGTCCTGGGTCCACGGCTGATCGGGCAGGCGGCTCTCGTCGGCCAGGGCCGGGTCGCCCATCCAGATCCACAGTAGCGGGCCCTTTTCCACCAGCGGGTAGGTGCGGATGCCGATGCCGCGCGGGCAGGCCTTCTGCGAGGGAACCTCGATCAGCTCGCCGCTATCGTCATAGCGAAAGCCATGGTAGTTGCAGACGATGGTGTCGCCGTCGAGGGTGCTTCGGGACAGCGGGTAGGAGCGATGCACGCAGCGGTCGTCCATCGCCACAGGCTTGCCGGCCAGGGTGCGGTACATGAGCACGCGCTTGCCAAGCAGGGTACGCGGCAGCAGTTCGCGACCGACATCCGCGGCGAAGGCAGCGACGTACCATTCATTGAAGATGAACGGTGTATCGCGGTCGGCCATCAGGCTGGTCGCCTTGCGCGAGCTAGCGATGATGTTGTCGGAGGGCAGGGTCATGGCATGTGTTCCTTGTTGTTCTGGGGAATGCCCCGGTTCAGAGGTCGAGCTCGAGCGAGGAGGACAGCGCCCGCGATACGCAGATGAGCATCGATGTGTTGCTAGCGCGCTCCTCCTCGGAAAGCACCAGGTCGCGGTGGTCCGCGGTGCCGGCGCAGATGCCGGTTTCGCAGCTGCGACAGATGCCCGAGCGGCAGGAAAACGGCACATCCAGTCCGGCGGCCTCCAGCACCTCGAGGATGCTCTGCCCCTCGGCAACCCGCAGGGTCCGCCCGCTACGGCGCAGTACCAGGTCGAAGTCTGCGCCGCTGACCGACTCGTCCGCGGGCTGCTCCGGCGCCGCGAACCACTCGAAGTGCACGCGCTCGGTGACAACGCCGCTGGCCTGCTTGACAGCCTGCATCAGCGCGTCCGGCCCGCAGCAGTAGAGCTGTTCGCCCTCGCGCAGCGAGGCGATCAGCTCTTCCACCGCCAGGTGCTCGCCGTTACGCTCGTCGCTGAAGTGGTAGTGCACGCGCTCGGCATCCAGCGCCTGCAGCTCCTCATAGAAGGCCGCCCGGCTGCGGTTGCGCGCGGCGTACACCAGGCGCCAGTCCTTGCCGTGACGCACGCACCAGCGAATCATCGACAGGATCGGCGTGATGCCGATGCCGCCGGCGACGAAGCAGAAGCGCTCGGCGCTCTCGTCCAGCGGGAAGTTGTTGCGCGGGCCGACCACCCTCAGACTGTCGCCCTGGCGCAGCGAGCCGTGGATGTAGCGGGAACCGCCGCGGCTGTCCGCCGACAGGCCTACGGCCACCACGTAACGGTGCCGCTCACTGCTGTCGTTGAGCAGGGAGTAGTGGCGGATCAGGCCGTTGTGCAACTGCAGTTCCAGGTGCGCGCCGGGGGTGAAGGGAGGCAGCTCGTCGCCGCAGGGATCGCTCAACTCCAGGGACAGCACATCCTTGGCTTGCGCCACGATGCGAGTGACCTGAAGGGTCATGGGGGGATTGGCAAGGCTCATTGTTGTTCTACCTGCATGGCGGGTCTGGCCCGATTCATCGGCTTGCGGCCAGTGCCGCGAGCGTGTGTAGTCAGGCTACTCGGCCAGTTGGCGACAGGCTGTCATCCCAGAGGAGGACAACCCGGTTGGCGGGGCGTGCAGGGGTGGGCAGAATGGTCGGCATAACGATAATGATGAAAGAACCCGCCATGCTTAGCGTCTGGAACCCCTCGACCGCCGCCCCGTGCCCTGACCTGCAACGCTTCGTCGACCTCGCCTGCATCATGGGCACCGACGACTTCACCACCACGCTGCTCGACTGCCTCGCGCACTGGGTGCCGTCCGAGCACTTCTGCGTGCTGCGTATGGACAAGGAGCACCCGAGCATGCTGCTCGCCGGCACCCGCTACCGCGACCCGCGCCTGGTCTGGCGCTGCTGGCACGCCTACTCGCGGCAGTTCCATGCCTATGATGATCTCTACAGCCGCATGCAGAGCCAGCACCAGGCCGACCACGGCCTGCTGATCGGGCACATCCTCGCCGAGGACATCCAGTTCGCACCCTATCGTGAGGACGTCTACCAACGTAACGGCATGGGCGAGCGGCTGTCGGGGCTGACTTGGGACGCTGACGGCACGCCGCTGCTGTTCAACCTCTACCGTCAGCGCGAGTCCGGCTATTTCCAAGACCGCGAGATTGGCGACTTCGAGCAGCTCACCCCGGCGCTGCTGCAACTGCTCAAGGGCCACCTCGCCATGCGCCGCGGCGGCAGCCGGCCGGATGACTGGCGGCCGATCCTGCTGCGCCGTGCGCCCCAGCTCACCGAGCAGGAGCTCGAAGTGTGCGTCCGTGTGCTCCAGGGCATGACCCACGCCGCCATCGCCGCGGACATGAGCATCAAGGAGACCACGGTGAAGACCTACCGCAACCGCGCCTTTGTGCGCTTGGGGATCAATTTCCGCAGCCAGCTGTTTGCGCTGGTGCGCTGAAGCTGACGATGCGCGGCCTCACATCCGCCCGGCTCGCCCCTTGAGCAAATGGGCAAGTGAGCCGCCTCGTCGTCATCTGTTGTCGCTTTGTTGTTCATCCCAACCAGAGGGACGTGAGTAGGTGTGCGATGGCGCAACCCGCAGGCCAGCGACCAGAGCGTTCATGCCGCGCGAGAGGACGGAGGAAGGGGAAGCTTGGGAGAAAACGTTTCATCAACTTTACCGGCAGATGGCCTGCAGCCCACCATGAGACCGCCTGCATACAAGGCGATCTCATGGCAAGGAGGATCTCAGGCAGTGGCCTTGAGGGCTCGCAGATCCTGTGCAGGCACACCGAGGTCACGCCAGTGATCGGGATGGCAGGTGAACAGCAGGATCTGATGACGCTGGGCCGCATCGAACAGAATCCGCTTCATCTGATCCAGCCGCGAGTGATCGCTGTGAACCAGGGCATCGTCGAGGATGATCAGCGTTGGCCGGCCAGCTTCCTTGAGCAGGTCGGCATAGGCCAGGCGACTGATCAGCCCCATCTGCTCGCGAGCCCCGAAGCTCAAGGCATCGAAGCCTCCCACCTCCTGCCCCTGGCTGACCGTGCGGATGAGCTGGCTGGGGATGAGGTTCTCATCCACCTCCAGGCTGGCCTGCGGGAACAGCAGCTGCACATAGCGGTTGAGGTGCTTCTGCAGGGGAGCCTGCAAACGGCGGGTCAGCGCCTGCCGCTTCTCCCGGAGCAGCCCGAGCAGCAGGTCGAGGGCCTCGGCGCGACGCTTGAGCTCGGCATGACGACGCTGGGTGCGCGCCAACTCCTGCGCCAGTTCGGCCTGCTGCTCCTCTAATCCCTGGGCGCCCTGGGTTTCCAGGGCGCTCTGCAGGCTGGCCAGCTCCAGTTTGCGCTGGCGGGCCGCCTTTTCCAGCTGCTCGGCGGTGGCGCCGAAGCGCTGGATGTCCTGCCGCAGGATCTCTGGCTGGGCCGCTGCGATCTGGCGGGCCCTTTCCTCAACGGCGCGCTTGAGGCGCTCCTCGTCGGCACGCAGGTCGATCAGCTGCTGACGGGCCTGCACCTCACGCTGCCGGCGCTCGGGAGACTGCAGCTCGACCGTGAGCCGCTGCAGCTCGGCCGCGGCGCCGTTCACCGCCTGGGCGGCCAGGGCGCGCTCGCGGTCATGATCGCTCCGCTCGCGCTCGGCGGCCGCCAACTGCCCGCTGGTGGCCTCGACCAGGGCCTCCGCTTCTGCCAGCGAGACGACCGCGCCTTCCGGGCACGGCATCGTCAGCAGCCGGTCGCGCAGGGCCTGTAGCCGGGCTTGGTATTCCTGCTGCTCGGCATCTAGCACCTCGATCCCGCGCGGGGCATGGGAGGCCAGCAGGCCTTCCTTGCCGGTGATTTCGGCCTGCAGGGTCTGGAAACGGGCCGCCCGCTCCTCGGCCTGGGCCAGGGAATCGACTGCCAGCTCGTGCAGCAAGGCCGTCACCTCCCCCGTCAGGCGCTCCTGCTGACGGGTCAGCTCCGCCAGATCCTGGCCACCCGGCTGGATACGCAGGCGGCCGACACCGGCCACCTCCAGGCTGGCGGCTTCGAGCAGCAGGCGCTCCCCCTGGCCGGACAGGGGCTGCCCGTCCAGTTGCAGGCTCTGCCCGGGCTGCAGATCGAACTGCAGCCGGGTGGCGACCATCTCCTGCCGAATCTTCAGGTGCGCAAGCTGCTCGTGGGCCTGCTTGAGGCGGGCGAGCTGAGCCGGGGCGATACGGCTCGCCTGTGCCTGGCGGCGCAGTTCCAGCAGGTCGGCCTGTACCTGGCGGACCTTGGCCAGCGCGGTGGTGAGGTCCTGCAGCTGCCGCTCCAGTTGCACGCAGTCCTTCTCGATGCCCAGGCGCTGCTCGTGCTGACGCGCCTCGGCGACCGCCTGCCGGGCCAGGCGGTATGCCTCAGCCGCGGCGGTGACCCGCTCGCTCACTGCCGGCAGGTTTGCGTCCAGGGTGGCCACCCTGGCTTGGGCCTGGGCATGGGCTTGTTCACGCTGCTGCAGCTCGCTCGCCTGGGCCTCGAAGCGCGACAGCTGATCGCGCAGCAGTTGCAGGGTGCTCTGGCACGCGCGCAGTGCCGTCTGCTCGCGCTGTTGCTCCCTGACCCAGCCATCGACTTCGGTCAGCTGCTGCTGGGCAATCTCGGCCTGTTGCCGATAGTGCTCCCAGGGGCGCTCGGCCTCGTCGCCGGCGTCGAGACGGCGCAGCTCGCCGAGGCGATCCACCTGCTGCTGGTAGGTGGCGATCTTGTCGTTCAATGCCTGCAGCGTCTCCTGCAAACGGGCCTGCTGTGCGCTGGTTTCGGCCAGTTCGCCCGTGGGACGCCCGGTCTGGGTCAGTAGCGCAGCGCGCTGCCGCTCGACGGTGCCGATCAGCTGATCTCCGGTGCTGCTGGCCACCTCGCCCAGCGAGGTGCCGAGCGCTGATTTGAGGTGGTTGCCGGCATGGGCTACAGCATCGCGGATTTCCTGCCCGGCTCCCTGCTCGATCCAGAGCAGCCCGGGAATCCCCCAATGCACCGGCTTGCTGGCTCCTTTGCCGGAGTACTGGAAGCCCAGCAGCTCGGCCAGCTTTTCCTCCGCTTCCTCACCGTTGCAGGACTGGCTGTCGATCTGCAGGTCGCAGCGCTTCTTGCTGAGGAAACGCTTCTCCAGCCGCCAGCGCTTGCCCTGGCAGTCGAAGTCCAGCATCACCTGAGGCGCGGCCGAGGAGTCCCCCCAGGGCTGCATGTCTCCCACGCTGGTGGTGCTATGCCGCTCGAAGAAAGCCGCGCGGATGGCCCGCACCAGGGTGCTCTTGCCGGACTCGTTGGGGCCGCAGAACAGGTTGATGCCGGGCTGCAGATCGCGGATCTCCAGCGGCTTGCGGAACTGGCGCAACTGCTCGATGCGCAGGCTGTTCAACTTCATGCCACGTCTCCTGGTTGCTGACGCTCACGCAGCAGGCCGGCCAGAATGGCCAGAGCGTCATGGGCACGGTCCTCGTCGCTGCCGCGCAGCTCGGTAATGACTTCGCCGAGATACCCGTCGGCATTCAGCGCGGCGATATCGGCTTCGGTCGGGTGCAGACGCAGTGCCTGGGTGTGGCACTGCACGCTGCGGTGGCGGGCTTCGGCCACGGACAGGGCCTGCTCCAGACGCTGCTGGCCAGCCAGGTCGATCTGGCCGCTGAGGGTGAGGTCCAGCACCGTGTTGGCCGGCAATGCCTCGATGCGCTGGAGCAGCAGATCGAGATCGCTGGCCACGGCTAGGGACTCACTCCACTGCTCCCAGACGAACTGGCCGACCACGTGCGCGCTCACCCGGGGCTCGGCGCCGGCGCCGGCGATCTCCACCGCCAGTACCTGGCCGGCCCCGTTGTTCTTGAAGCGCTCCGGCTCGGGCGTGCCGCTGTACCAGGTGCGGGCATCGATCTGCTTGGCGCCGTGCCAGTCGCCCAGGGCCAGGTAGTCCAGCCGCGCCCGCTGGGCACGGTCCGGGGCAATCGGGTTCGGCGAGTCGATGCTCTCGGCCAGGATGCCCTGCACGCTGCCGTGAGCCAGGCCGATCCGCAGGAGGCCCGGCGCGGTTTCGGCCTGGTCGAACCATTCGGTGAGGTCGTAGTGGGTCTGACGCTGGGTCAGCGGCGCGCTCAGGATGGCAAACCCCTGTTCCGGGAAGGCCAGGACGCCGGGGGTGAGGGCCAGGTGCACATTGTCGGGGATGGCCTGCAGACGCTGTGCCCGGCTCCACACGCTTTCGGCCAGCGCGGCGTCGTGGTTGCCGGGGATCATGATCCAGGGGCCGGCAAAGCCCTGCAGGGCATTGAACAGCCGCCGCAGGGTACGGTCGGACACCGTCTGGGCATCGAACACATCACCGGCCACCAGGACCGCATCGACGGCCTCGGCACTGGCCAGCTGGGCAATGCGCTCGACGGTACTGAAACGCGCCTCAGCCAGTGCCAGGGCATCCTCCGGGGCAAAACGGCTGTACTGGCGGCCGATCTGCCAGTCCGCGGTATGCAGAAAACGGGGCATTGCACACTCCTTTGTCGGGGCGGGCAGATGCCCCGGCAACCCGGTGGCCATCTGCCGGTGAAGCAGGTGTCATCGAGCAGCGCCGGCCCTGTAGCGAGGGCCGGCTGTACGGTCAGTTGACGGCGTCTTTCAGGCCTTTGCCCGGCTTGAAGCCCGGCACCTGCGCCGCAGCGATCGACAGGGTACCGCCGGTCTGCGGGTTGCGACCTTCACGCGCGGCGCGCTGCTTCACCTCGAAGGTGCCAAAGCCCACCAGGGCCACGCTCTCACCGCGCTGGAGGCTGCTGGTGATGGTGGCAAGGAAGGCATCGAGGACAGTGCTCGCCGTGGTCTTCGGCAGGTCAGCGGAGGCAGCGACGGCAGCGATCAGTTCGGCTTTGTTCATGTTTCGGTCCAGGTTGAAAAGCGGGAAACGAGTATAACCAGTGCGCGAGCCGGTACGGCGTCACCTCGCTGTGGCTGAGTACGCCTGTCAGCCGTGAGCCGTCAGCCGTGAGCCGAAGGCACTGCTAAAAACCCAACAGGTTAGGTTTTTGCTATCCTTGGAACATGCCAACCGTCCTGCGTTTCAACGGCCTGCGCGCCGTGATTTACCCCAACGACCACCGCCCGGCACATGTACATGTCATTGGACGTGGCTACGAGGCGGTGTTCAACCTGCACTGCCCCGAAGGACCGCCAGAGCTGCGTGAGAACTTTGGATTCTCACTCAAGGAACTGAACGGTATTGAATCCATGCTCGTAGCAGAGCTCCTGACTGCGTGCACAGAGTGGGAGGTGATCCATGGTCAGCCGTGAAGCATTCGAACAAGCCAATGTCCGTGCCGCAGCGCTGAAGAAGCACGGACCGCAGGCCATTGCCGCACGTTACGACAAGCGCGTCCATCGCCTGGTGATCGCATTGAGCAGCGTTATCGAAATCGCCTTCCTGCCACATGCAGCTGAAGGTTTGCAGGACGCCAAGCCCGCCGACCTGGATGTCATTGAGATCAGCCCGTCCGGGCTCGGGCTGCACTTCCCGAAGCTGGATGCCGACATCTACTTGCCGACCCTGCTGGAAGGCCTCCTGGGAAGTCAGCACTGGATGGCAGCAAAGCTGGGGCAGCAAGGAGGGCGAGTGAAGAGCGCTGCCAAAGCTGCGGCAGCTCGCGAGAATGGACGTCTGGGCGGACGCCCACGCATCCTTCGGCCGGTCGCGATACGCGACCGGTAGCCTGGCTCAGGCCAGTTCCAGCAGACTCGACATCCGCTTGAGGTTGTAGACCGCCGATTTGACCATCAGGCCAAACTCCGCACGGGCCAGGCCAATGCTCC
>RRZT012804769.1_pt1 | contig 16268 bp, 17 predicted proteins | sample 2165551 | NCBI WGS metagenome assembly RRZT01 (sample SAMN10456910, study PRJNA506462) | wastewater metagenome | biome: wastewater; feature: sludge; material: wastewater sludge; isolation source: wastewater sludge with Escherichia coli K12::gfp cells carrying plasmid... | place: USA: Moscow, Idaho...
ATGCGTGGCCGGCGGAGTCTGCCGCGCAGCTGTCCCGGATGGCGGGCGGGCTCTTGCTGCTGACCGACTACGCGCCGCGCTGGGTCATGCTGGCGGTGGCGCTGGCCCTGGGGGGCGGAACGCTGGTGGGCTGGAGGCGGGTGGTGCGGACGGTCAGCGAACGTATCGGCCAGCAGCCCTTGAGCTATGCGCAGGGTGTGGTGGCGCAGACTGTCGGTGCACTGTCGATCGGGCTGGCCAGCAGTCTGGCGATGCCGGTGTCGACCACCCATGTGGTGACCAGTGCCGTGGCCGGAACCGTACTGGCCCGCCGGGGAGCGCTGCAAGCCGGTACGGTGTCCGCCATCGTCTGGGCGTGGGTGGCCACCCTGCCGGTTACCATGCTGGTATCCGGCGGACTGTACCTGTTGGCCATGCGGTACCTGGGATAGAGGCACGTCAGGCTGGTTGGGACAAGCAGTTTGCGGTAACTCGCCCGCTGCCGGCGATCTTGGTAAGCTAGCCCCGTTCATGCTGCCTGGGAGACTGGTTTGCGTCGTATTGCCGTTCTGATTGCGGGCATGGGGATCATGTCATGCGTGTGGGCGCAGCCCGCCAGTGTTCCCGCGCCGTCAACCCCTGATGTTTCGCTGGCGGAAAACAGCGAGCTGAGCTTGAAACCCGGTGAATTCCGCTGGAAGCCGGACATTTCACCGGCTGGTCCGATCACCCTGGTGATCAGCCTGAGCGAGCAGCGGCTGTACGTCTACCGCAACGGAATCGCCATCGGGGTCTCTACCATCAGCTCGGGGCGGCGCGGGATGGAAACCCCGACCGGGGTGTTCAGCATCCTGCAAAAGCGGGTCAAGCATTTTTCCAATAAATACGACAATGCACCCATGCCGTACATGCAGCGCCTGACGTGGGACGGCATTGCCCTGCACGGCGGGTCGCTGCCGGGCTACCCGGCTTCGCACGGCTGCATACGCCTGCCGCATGCATTTGCCCAAAAACTGTATACGGTGACTGGTTTTGACAGTACCACGGTGATCGTGGCTGACGAGCAGAGCGCGCCGCCGCAAGTCGCGCGCCCGGGCTGGCTGGCTCCGTCCGTGGTCGAGGGCCAGCCCAAGGCCGTGCCGGCCGGACTGTCGGCATTCTGGGATGATGCCGATCCGCAGAGCGGGCCGTTGTCGCTGCTCCTGAGCCGGCAGGATGCACGCCTGTTCGCCTACCGCAACGGCCAGCTGGTCGGTGATGTGCCAGTGGAACTCGACGAGCCGGACGCCCGGGGCCTGGCGGTCTTTACCCTGCTCAGTGCCCCGTCTGCCGGCATGACGCTGGACGAGGCACGCAACCTGCAATGGCTGACTGTGCACCTGAGCCGTCCGGAGCGGGGGCAGGACATGCTGGAGCAGGTCGGTGGCGCACGTCTGCCGGACAGCTTTGTTCCTGCCATTCTGGGTTCGCTGTCGGTCGGGACCACGCTGGTCATTACCGACCGTCCGGTGGACCGGCAGCCGGCTTCCAGCGGGAATATGCCGATTCTGGCCGATGAGGATGCAGAACTGTGATCCTGTTCTAAGTTGCGGATTCTTAATGACATCCAGCGATTTTTGCGTAGAATCGCCAGCTTGACCCGGATCGTACGTTTTCTGCGGAATTGTTGTTGATCATGCTTCGAGTATCTTCTGTCTGGCGCAGCGTGGCTGCGGCCTGTGCCCTGGTGGCGCCGCTGGCGCATGCTGCCTTGCCTTCTGCTGACGAACTGCTGCGTCTGGCGCCGGATGCCAGTCCGCAGGCCATCCGCCTGGCGCTGTCGGCGGCTGGTTGTGCCGAATCCAGCCTGGATGAGCGGCAGGATTACCTGACGGTCATCGATTTTTCGCGGCCTTCGCGGGAAAAACGCCTGTGGGTCTTTGACCTGCGCCAGCCGCGGCTGGTGTTCGAGGAGTGGGTCACGCACGGCAAGAACAGTGGTGGTGACCTGGCCAGCACGTTTTCCAACCGGCCCAACAGCTACCAGACTTCACTCGGCCTGTTCCGCACTGGTGCCACCTACCGGGGCAAGCATGGTACTTCGCTGCGACTGGAAGGGCTGGAGCCGGGCATCAACCACAACAGCGAGGCCCGCGGCATCGTGATCCATTCGGCGGCCTATGCCGATCCGGGCGTGGTGCCGAGTCTGGGCCGGCTCGGCCGCAGCGAGGGCTGCCCGGCCGTGCGGCCGGCCGTGGCACCGGAGCTGATCCGGACGCTGAGCCGGGGAAGCTATGTGTTTGCCTACTATCCGCAGCAGGACTGGCTCAGTTCGTCACGTTTCTTGGCCGGCGCCTCGTGCCGCACCAGCCTGGCATCGCGGCAGGCTGCATCCGGTCATCTGTAAGTACGTGACGGCCCGGTATTTCCAGCGTTTTTCAGCGCTGGCAATGCCGGGCATTTTTGATGCCTGACGCATGGCAATCCCGTTGCAGGAACGTGCGTCAGTGCTGCCCGCGCGCGTGGGCGTAGAGTTGCTCGCCGCTGAGTTTCAGGCCGTTGGACCAGACCACCTGATTGTCGCTGACCGTCGCGCTGCGAAACAGGGCCGGATCGGCCAGGGCGCTGAAATCTTCCTGCATGCCTGCTGTCACCCGGGACAGCCACAACGTAGCGCTGATCCCGTTGTCAAAACCGACGATCATCCGCTGGCCGTGCAGCGGCAGGACCTGTGTAAGGCGAGCAGTCATGGGCAAGTCTTTCGCAGTCAGGGTGATGGAGGAAGAGGGAAGTCGCTACAGGATCAGGGGCTCCGGTTCAAGGTCAATCCCATAGCGTAATCGTATCGTGTCCTGGACATGATGGGCGAGTGCCCGGATGTCCTGTCCATGCGCACCGCCATGGTTGACCAGCACGAGTGCCTGCCGGTCATGCACGCCGGCGGCTCCCTGGCGATAACCTTTGAGCCCGGCCGACTCGATCAGCCAGCCGGCGGCAAACTTGATCCGGCCATCACCCGTCGGGTAGTGCACGGCTTCGGGATGACCGGCCAGCACCTGCCGCGCCGCTTCGGCCGACAGCACCGGGTTCTTGAAAAAGCTGCCGGCATTGCCGAGCTGGCGCGGATCAGGCAGCCTGGCGCTGCGGATGCGGCAGATGGCGTCGGAGACATCCTGGGCGCCCGGCGTGTCAATGCCGTGGCTGGCCAGCTCGGTGGTGATGGCGCCATAGCCGGTGCGCGGGGTAAAACGGCGCGACAGACGGAAACGCACGGCCGTAATCAGCCGCCGGTCCAGCCACTCGTGCTTGAAACGGCTGTCGCGGTAACCAAAGGCGCATTCCGTCCCGCTGACTACGTGCTGCTCGCCACTGGCGAGGTCAACGCACACCACCGAATCGATCAGGTCGCCGGCTTCCACGCCATAGGCACCGATGTTCTGCACCGGTGCGGCGCCCACCGTGCCGGGAATCAGGCTGAGGTTTTCCAGCCCGAAGGCACCCAGCTCCAGCGTCTGGCGCACGAAGGCATGCCAGTTTTCACCAGCTGCGGCCTCGACCAGCATGTGTTCGCCGTCATCAGCCAGGACCCGGATGCCGCGCAGCGCTACCCGCAGTACCGTGCCGGGATAGTCGCGGGTAAACAGCAGGTTGCTGCCGCCACCGAGGATCAGGCGCGGGCCGGCCTGAAATTCCGGGTCGGCCAGCATGTCCGGCAGCTGGGACAGGTGTTCCAGCGTCAGCAGCCGGGCTGCCGTTGCCGGCACGCCAAAGGTGGTCAGGGGTGCCAGGTCGGCACGGGGATGGACGGAAAAAGTCATGCAAGGGCCTCGTGCAGGGCTGGCTGGCGGCCATCGTTGAGTTTCTGGCGGGAGACATGCAGCAAGACGGCGCCGAGGATGAAGGCCGCCAAAGTCAGGCTCAGGGTGAGTGCCACCCAGAATCCGTAGGCACCGGTCGGCAGGTCATGACCAAACAGGGTGATCTGGTTGAGCCCGAGCCAGCTGCCGCCACCCAGTCCCAGTCCCCAGAATACGACAAGGTGTACCAGCATCGGGCCGGTGGTGGACTTGTAGCCGCGCAGGGCGCCGGTGGCAATGGTCTGGATTGCATCGAAAAACTGGTAGAACACGGCAAACAGCATCAGGCTGGCCGCCAGTGCCACGACCTGTGGGTCCGGCGTGTAGAGCTCGGCAATCGGGGTGCGCAGGAACAGGATCAGGGTGGAGCTGGCAATGGCGGTGACGGCGCCAAGCAGGATGCCGATCAGGCTGCGGAACCTTGCCAGCTGCGGATTGTTGGCACCCAGTGCGTGGCCGACCCGTACGGTCAGCGCCATGGCAAGGCACTGCGGTACCATGTAGGTGAGGGTGGTGAAGTTGATCACTACTTGGTGGCCGGCCACCACGGTGCTGCCCAGACGGGCGATCAGCAGGGTGACAAAGGTGAATGTGCTGACCTCAAGGAAGAACGACAGGGCAATCGGCAGGCCAAGGCGCTGGATCTGCCCGATCAGCTGCCGGCTGGGAGCTTCCAGCCGTTGCCAGACCGGGCAGGTGTCGTAGGCGCGGCTGTAGCGGGTATACAGGGCCAGTGCCACGAAACTGAACCAGAACACGATGCCGGTAGCCCAGCCGCAGCCGGCACCGCCAAGGGCCGGCAGGCCGAACAGTCCGTGGATCAGCATGTAGTTGAGCGGTACGTTGAGTGCCAGTGCCGCGAGGCTGACCAGCATGATCGGGCGGGTCTGGTTGACGCTGGATGAATAGGCATGCAGCACGCGATAGAGCAGGATGCCCGGCACGCCCAGCGCGGCACCGACCAGATAGCCGTTGACCTTGTCGGCCACGCTGGTTTCCAGTGACAGCCAGCCCGGCAGCCACGGCATCAGGGCAAACATCAGGGCGAGGCCGAAGAGCCCCAGTCCGGCTGCTACCCAGAATCCCTGGCGCACCACGGGGCCAATACGGTCGAACTGGCGGGCACCGAGCTGGTGGGCGATCAGCGGATTGAGCGCCATGATGACGCCCGACAGGGTCAGGAACACCGTGATGAGGATGCTGGAGCCGATCGATACGGCAGCCAGATCGTCCGGGCTGACCCGTCCGGCCATCACGGTATCGACAAAACCGGTGGCGACCTGGGCCATCTGGGCAATCATCATGGGCGTTGCCAGACGCAGCAGCGCCGACGATTCGGTGCGCCAGGCACGTCGTGGCGGGGCGGGGATGGCGGAGGGCATGGCAAGACATCTACTGCAAAAGCGGAACGCGCGATTCTAGCGCAAAGCCCGGCCCTCACTCCATGCCGGCCGGCCGGGTCAGGCCATGCGGACAGGGCGGGCCAGCCGCAATTCGCAGTGGGTGACGAAGCGCTCGCCCAGCCGGGCATTGAGCATCAGTGCATCTTCAAAGGTGACGTCAGCCAGATACCAGCCCTGGGTGTGGCGTTCCAGCCGGTAGCCGCGGGCGCAGGCCAGTGTTTGCAAGGCGGCAAGATCGGCAGTCTGGTGACCGGGTCTGGGCAGGCAGTAGAAACGGCCTCGCAGCGTGGAGCGAGGAGCCGGGGAGGTGGCGGGCCGGACTGGCGTTTCGGGTGCGAAACTGAATTCGGTGGCGGCGTCGGTTTGGCAATCGTACATGGCAGACTCCGACGACAGCGTACCCGGTCGGAACGGGCGACGCTTTAGCGGAATTTGGAGAGCGCCCCGCAAGTTGTCGTTAAAGCGGCGCCATGATCTCCTGCCGGAGCAGGCCAGCCATTCAACCGGTCAAGCAAATGGAATGATTGAATGGTCTGGCCAGTGTGCCGGCTGTTCCGGCTGGCGTCAATGCGCGGCGCAGCGTCCCGGGACCAGCGGCTCGCCGCGGTCATCCAGCATCTGCACCGGGCTCAGTCCGCTGGTACGGATGGCCTGTGCCAGCGCCCGGATGGCGTTCATGCGCGGGAAGTGGCGGCGGGTGGCGAGCACGACCCGGCGGGTCGGCGGGCTGCCGCTGAACGGCAGGATGCTCAGCAGGTCGCGGTCTCCCTGGCTGACCGACGTGGCCGGCAACACGGTGATGCCGACCCCGCTGGCTACCATGTGACGGATGGTGGTGAGCGAACTGCCGGAGAGGGCCTGTGCCAGCGGGTGGCCGTCGACCCGTGGCTGGGCATTGCGGTCGCATACGGCCAGCACTTGGTCGCGGAAGCAGTTGCCCTGCGTCAGCAGCAACAGCGATTCCCCAACCAGTTCGGATGAAGCCACGGCGTCACGGGTGGACCATGGATGGCTTTTCGGGGTAGCCACCACGAACGGCTCGTCGTACAGAGGCAGGGTGACGATATTGGGCTCGTCAAACGGCTCGGCCACGACAGCGCAGTCGATTTCGCCGCTTTTGAGCATGTCGGCGAGTCTGGCGGTGTAGTTTTCTTCCAGAAACAACGGCATGTCCGGTGCCAGCACCCGCAGGGTGGGGATCAGCCGTGGCAGCAGGTAGGGACCGATGGTGAAAATGATGCCGAGCTTGAGCGGGCCGACCAGTTCGCTCTGGCGTTCGCCGGCGATGCGCTTGATGGCCGAGGCTTCTTCAATCACTACCTGCGCCTGCTCGATGATCTGGCGGCCGATGTCGGTGATGGTGATTTCCGGCCCGCGTTCGAACAGGGTGACGCCCAGTTCGTCTTCGAGCTTTTTGACGGCGATCGACAGGGTCGGCTGGCTGACAAAGCAGGCGGCGGCAGCCCGTCCGAAGTGGCGTTCGCGGGCAACGGCGACGATGTAGCGGAGTTCGGTAAGAGTCATGCGACGGTGCGTTGCTGTGGTTCAGGCAGCACGATGTTGACTTCAAGCACTTCCAGATCGTCCTGGCGTTCAAGCTGTACCTTGATGTCTTCCGGGGCGATCTTGACGTATTTGGAAATGACCGCAATCAGTTCCTGCTGCAATTGCGGCAGGTAATCCGGTTCGGCCCGGCCGTTGCGTTCGTGCGCCAGGATGATTTGCAGGCGCTCACGCGCGATCGAGGCGGTTTTCTGGCGTTTGCCAAACAGTTTTTCAATCAGCGACATGCCTTATCCTCCAAACAGCCGCTTGAGCAGTCCGACTTTCGGGGCTTCCAGAAAGCGCATCGGGGTTTCGGCGCCGAGGAAACGGGCCACCACGTCCTTGTAGGCTTCGGCCACGTCGGTGTCGGTCAGGTGGATGACCGGCATCCCCTGGTTGGATGCCTGCAGGACGGCCATGCTTTCCGGAATCACGCCGATCAGCGGAATGCGCAGGATGTCCTGGATGTCCTCGACCGACAGCATTTCGCCCTTGTCGACCCGGGATGGTGCGTAACGGGTGATCAGCAAGTGTTCCTTGACCGGTTCCTGTTTTTCGAGCGCCCGCCTGGATTTGGCTGCCAGAATGCCGAGGATGCGGTCGGAGTCGCGCACGCTGGAGACTTCCGGATTGGTGACGACAATCGCTTCGTCGGCGTAATACAGGGCCAGTACCGCGCCCCGCTCGATGCCGGCCGGAGAATCGCACACGATGTATTCAAAGTCCTGTGCCAGTTCTTCCAGCACCTTGCCGACGCCTTCTTCGGTCAGTGCGTCCTTGTCGCGGGTTTGCGAGGCGGGCAACACATAAAGGTTGTCGCAGTGCTTGTCCTTGATCATGGCCTGGTTGAGGGTGGCCTCGCCGTGGATCACGTTGATCAGGTCGTACACTACCCGTCGTTCGCAGCCCATGATCAGGTCCAGATTGCGCAGGCCGACGTCAAAGTCGATGACGATGGTCTTGTGGCCTTTCAGGGCGAGCCCTGTGGCAATGCTTGCACTGGTGGTGGTTTTGCCTACTCCGCCCTTGCCGGACGTCACGACGATGATTCTTGCCACAGTGTTTCCCCTGTTCAATCACGAATTTTGGTATGCGGTTGCCATCAGTAAAAGTAGGGCAACTCAATCGGGCAAGGCCCGCATGACAATCTTGTCCGATTCCAGCAACACTTGCAGCGGCCGGCTGGCCAGCGCAGCGGGCAGGTCCTGCTCCAGCGTGCGCCAGATGCCGGCGATCGACAGCAGCTCGGCCTGCATCGACCGGACGAAAATCCGGGCATCACGCTGGCCGCGTGCTCCCGCCAGCGCCCGGCCGCGCAGGCTGCCGTAAATGTGGATGTCGCCGTCGGCAATCACTTCCGCTCCGGCACTGACCGTGGCCAGCACCACCAGATTGCCGCCGCGTGCATATACCTGCTGTCCGGCCCGGACCGGCTTGTCGATCACCAGTGTCTGCGGTTGCGGTTCGTCTTCCAGACGGGATTCGTCCAGCGCCTCGTCTCCTCCGAGCGGCAACAGGCCGGCATCGTCCAGCGCGCCTTCCAGACCGGCCGGGGTCGGGCGTACGCCGACCAGATGGATGCCGTACTGGGCGAACCGGGCGACCAGACCGCGGTAATCCAGCTCGACCGGATTGACCTGGCTGACGTCCAGCATGGCGGGTGTCCGGCTGAACGGACTGTCTGCCGAGAAACGGTTGTCCAGATCCCGGGTGATATCGGCCAGTCGGGTTGAGCGCAGCCGGATGGAGAACAGGTTGAGTCGCGCGGACTTGATGTCGAAGGTGTGATCGGCAGAGGCGCTCATAGGGGCCGGATCGCTGCTCGTGGATAAATGAATGGCAGGAAGTGTACCCGGAGCGGGCGTGGTTTTCCACGGCACGCCTGTTGTGGCGGAACGACGTTTTGGTGCGATGCACAAAAATGGTTTGACAGCTGGCGGCAGCCCCGCTTAAATAGCGTTAGATGTTGCGGTGCACAATGCCAAGTGCGAATACAGTCCGGCTGTTGGCTTGCACCGTTTGACCCCAAATCATTCATTACGGAGCAACCGACATGTTCAACCAGGCACAAGAACTGCAATCCCTGCAACAAGCCCAGCTGGAAAAGGCCCTGCGCCTGTCGTCCATCGTGCTGTCCAGTGCCGAGCGCTTTGCCAACCTGCAACTGGAACTGTCCAAAAAGCTGATCGCCGAGCAGGCTGACGTGGTCAAGACCCTGGCCGAAGTGAAAGACGTCAAGAGCCTTGCCGATGCACAGGCCCAGTTCAGCCAGCCGAGCGTGGACCAGGTATTCGGCATGGCCCGCAGCGTGTACGACGTGGCCGTCCAGACCCAGAACGAAGTCCAAGCCTTCATGGAAGAGCAGATGCTGGATTTCAACAAGCAGCTGTGTGCCAACCTCGACAAGCTGTCGAAAAACGCCCCGGCCGGTTCCGATACCGCCGTCAACGCCATGAAGAACATGCTGACCAGCGCCACCGCCGCCTATGACAGCGTGACCAAGACTGCCAAGAAGGTCAGTGCCGAGCTGGCCGAAGCCGGTGCCGAAGCTGCTGCCAACTCTGCCAAAGTGGCATCGGCTGCCGTCAACCGTTCGGCTGCCAAGAAGGCCTGATTATTCCCTCTCGTTGTGCTTGCAACGCCGCCGATCGTCTGCGGCGTTTTTTTGTGCTCCTGCGGCTGTGTGCTGCCGGACAGAGCGTTACAATATGAGCTGTGTGACGGCACCGTCTGTGGTGCCGTTTTTCTTTTCTGGTTTCATCCCCTTAGCGTGTTGCCGTGTTTGATCGCCCTTACGTCATTGTCGACCTGGAAACGACCGGAGGTCACATCACCCGTGACCGGATTACCGAAATCGGCCTGGTTGAAGTCAGCCACGGGGTCACGACCCGCTGGTCTCAGCTCGTTAACCCCGGTCAGCCGATTCCGCCGTTCATTGAAGAAATGACCGGCATCAGCGATGCCATGGTGGCAGAGGCTCCACCTTTTGCCGAACTGGCACCGACACTGCTGGCGCGCCTGAACGGCAAACTGCTGATCGCGCACAACGCCCGCTTTGACTACGGCTTTCTGAAAAACGAGTTTCGCCGGCTGGGTCTGACCTTCACTACCGATCCGCTCTGCACCGTCAAGCTGTCGCGCCGGCTCTATCCGCAGCATGCCAAGCACAGCCTCGACAGCCTGATTGCCCGTCACGGCATCGACGTGCCTCCCGGCATGCGCCACCGGGCGCTGGGAGATGCCGAGGCGGTGTACGTGTTCCTGCAAACCGCCGTTGCCGAACTGGGACAGGATGCGGTCCGGGCCGCGGCGGCAGACTTGCTGGCTGCCGTCGAGCTGCCCGAAGGCGTTGGTGCCGGTCTGGTCGATCATTTGCCCGACGTGCCGGGCGTATTCCGCCTGATGGCGGCAGACGGCTCCGTGCTGCATGTCGGCAAGGCCGCCAACCTGCGTGCCAGTGTCTTGCGTTATTTCCAGCCGCGGGTCCGCAACCAGAAAGAGGCCCGGCTGGCGGCACGGGTTGCCAGTGTCGTCTGGGACGAAACACTGGGCGAGTTTGGTGCCGCTCTGCGCGAAGTCCGGATTCTTGGGCAGTTGCCGGCTCCGCTGGCCGGAGGCAAGGGACGGGCAGACGAGACCGCGCTCTCCTGGCGGCTGGTGGCCGACGAGCAAGGGTATCTGGGCCCGGTGCCGGTGCCCCTGGCTGAGGCTCTGGCCGGGCACGCTGGCCGGTGTTTCGGCGTATTCCGCAATCCGCGCGAAGCGCAGCGGCTGCTGGCGACGTTTGCCGACAGTTACAAGCTGTGCTGCAAACGGCTGGGCCTGGAGCAGTCGCGCAGTGGCCGCCCCTGTTCTGCCCATTCTTTGGGGCGTTGCCGCGGAGCCTGTCTGGGGCGGGAAAGTGCGGCACAGTTCAATACCCGGCTTGAGAGCGTGCTGGCGCGCCATGCCTTGCCATCGTGGCCGTTTGACGATGCACTGGCCGTTGTCGAGCAGGACGTGGTAACCGGCCGGTGCGAGCGGCACCTGTTTGCCGACTGGCGTTATCTGGGCAGCTTTACGGCAGATGGTGAATGGCTGGAGGCCGGTGATGCCGTGAATGTGGACCTGTTCAAGCTGCTTCAGGCCACCATCCGGCAGCCTCCGGCTTCGTTGCAACTGGATCCTTGTCCGCTTGCTGTGGTGCCGGAGTTGGGCCGGGGCCCAACTCAAGGTAAGGTAACGACCTCAATGACTGGATCCGACCGGAGAGAACAATGACGGGAATTACAGGCTGGCTGGCCGGAGTGCTGATTACCGGCATGCTGTGCACGGGGACAGCCTTGGCGGCATCCTCGTCGGTCATGTCCCTTGGGCAGAATGCTGCCGCTGTTTCCGGCAGCGTCAAAGGCAGCCAAGTGCGTGACTACCGGTTTGAAGGGCGAGAGGGCGAGCAGGTGCGCCTGACGGTTACCGGGCATCCGGCAGCCTATTTCCTGTTGTGGAATGACGAGCAGCAGACCATGCCGATTGCCGAAACCCGTGACTGGATGGGGGTTTTGCCTGCTGACGGCAGCTATGTGGTGCGCGTGTTCGTGTACCGCAGCAATGCTGAAAAGGGCGAGCGTGCCGATTACCGGTTGCGCGTGCAGCGCCTTGGCAAGGTCAAGGGCGGCGGCCAGAAGTGAATGAAGGCTGGCCGTAAAGCGGCCATGCAACAGCCAGGAGTGGGCAGAGGCTAGTAATAGGTCAGTGTCACGGTCGGCGTGTCTGAGTACGAGCCTGGCGTCAGCATTTGTCCCGCAGGAATGCTCCCGTAAACGGGATAGCTTCTGGATACGTTTCCCAGCAGTACCAGAGTCAGTGAGTCCGATATTTTCTGGCTGCCTTCGGTGCCGTCGCCCCAGATGATTGAACGGGTAGCATTGGTGTACAAAGAATACGCCATCATGTTTGAACCGTTGGCCATCCTGCGGGTACTGACCCCCGTTTGCGGATATGCACCTGCCGATATTGCAATATCGTATGGCACCAGCAGGCCTGCCACGCCTCCGCAACTGACATCCACTGATCCGGTGCCGGTCAGGGGTGTTGGTGAAAAAACATTGTAGGTGCCGAATGCCACGCTGGTGACACTGACGCTGCAACTGCATACCAGCGTGCAGAGTGCATGTGCCTGCTGAACATGAAAAGCACAAATGGCCAGCAGGATCGCTGGCAGAAAATTCACCGGCTTGATGTTTTTTGGCATGAAAGAGTCCCAAGATCAGGGAGTGCTGCCCCGATTGTCCCGGGCAGCATGGCGTAACAGGATCCTGAATCCCAACTGGCGGTAATCCGGGTAACGGGTGTGGCCGGAGCAATGAAGACTTTCCCGTCAAGTCCGGCCTGTCCCAACGGCTGCTGGTCAGATGTCTGTATCAAGGCGCCAGCCGGGACAAATTGCCCGTTGTCATCGACCAGCCGGAAACTGAAGCCGCTTTGTGGCATCAGCCTGAAATTGGTGATGCCACCACTGCGCCATGCCGGAACCACATTCCGTTCAAATGTCTCGACTGTTGCATCCAGCGGCAGGTCATCAATGGCTATGCTGATCCTGTTGTCTTGATAGGCGTGCAGCCCTTGTACCAGTAACAGCCCTGTTTCATCCGTGCGTCCCAGCTCTTGGTTTTCCCGGTAGACCCTTATATCGCTGAACGGGCTGGTATCGACGACGGTAAAGCTTTCATTGATTTTTCTGGATGCAAACAACCGGTTGCCGGCGTATGAAAGCCCGCCGCTGGCAGCAATCTGGTAACCGGACTGGCCATTGCCGCCAGCAATGTCACCTGACAGTGTGGCATACGGGTTTTGCCATGAAATGCCAGCCTGGTAGCGTCCCGAATCGCTGGCCTGTATCCGGTATCCGGTGCCGTTATCCATGGGCATGGATTTTTGCAACTGTACGGCTGTCTGTTGTTTTGAGCCTTCTCGCAAGGTATCCGTATTGATGGTTGTCCTGCTGTCAAGGATGAAATTCAGTCCGGCAAGCACTGTCGTGCCGGTATTCCCGTGGAGAATGCTGATGCCAAGCTGGGTTACGTTGTTGATGCGGATATTGCTTGCCAGTGACAATTGCCGCTGCTGGTCATTTTGCCAGGATGAGCGCTGAATATAGCCAATGTTGATCCACTGTCTGAGTACAGGTATTCCGATGGATATCATGCCTGTATTTTTTGTCTGGAAATTTGACAGCATTCCTGCTTGGGTAAAATTTCTGGAACTGAATCCTATTTGTGCGCTGAAATTTCCTGACCGTTGTTGCTTCTCCATGCCCAGTATGAGTTGTGCTCCTTGACCATCATTTCCATGGCTGACAGCCAGGCTGGAATTGACGACTCGCGGAAAAATACTTTCAAAATATGGCAATAGCCATGCGCCACCAGTCCCAATGGTTTGTTGGTGTTGTGATGCCTCTATTTGCCATTCATATGTAAATTCTGGTGAGATGCCCGTGCGCCTGAAGGCACTTGCCATTAACTGGCCGTAGTGATTGCTTTCAAATCCATAGCTTTTTCTGATTGCTCCAAAACCATAAGAAAATTCGCTTGTTCCTGGTTGCAAGAGTCGAGGCGTAATATAGTATGGTTGATAAATAACCTGTTGTCGCCCAAGTAAATCACGAACAACCAGCTGTAATTCACCCTGTCCTGCCTGGAGTGGAGATAATCCCAGTATGTCAAATGGACCAGGTGCTACATCTAGCTGGGCCAGTTTTTGTGTGTTCGTATAGATTTCTGCCGTCGCGGGAAGGGTTGTTTCTCCATGAAAGACCGGCAAGGAAAACGGGATGAAATCCGGGGAAAGTTCAAGCCGGCTGGAAAACTGGACTCCTCCAAACCTGACTGGATATCCCCAGCTGCTTCCTTGACTGACAAGGTCCCCGATTTGCAGGCTGGCCCTTTGCTCGGGGAAATCCTTTCTCCAGCTGCTGTCCAGTCTGACCAGCTGGTTAGCATTGTTCTGGTGGCGCCATATGGATGTACTGGTTCCTGTTCCCCATGGGGTATAGATGCCTGCCTCCAGCAATCCACCGCCACGAGTGCTGCCATTACTGTCTTGCCAGAAAAAATCGTAATTCAGGAAACTGCCGGATGAGTATGAGATGTCTCTGGTGCTGAGTTGCGGGCGCAGATCGATATTGGCAGTTGCCAGATTGCGCCCCGGGGTCTTGATGATCAGGGTCTGGGCAGTGTCATCAAGCATGATGGTGCTGTCAGGAATGTCCGATGCCCTGATGTATGCCCGTGAATTGATTTCTATGGCTTTTGATTCCGGTATTTTTAGTCTTGTTTTTTTTGTCTCGTCAATGGGCAACGCAATTTCGCCATCGTCCAGTCTGTAGGCTTCGACGGTTTCCGGGTGTTCGGATTCATTGATTTTCATGCCCAGCAATAATGTTTGGCCATGCGTGGGTGACAGGCCGAAAAATACTGCCATGCCATATGTGATGGCATGGATTATATGTTTATGGCTCAACGAGTATTTTTTCGGTGCCACGATCTGTGACTGCATGAATGAATACTGGCATGGTCGTGTGTCGTATCGGAATTTTCCATTGGTATGCCTGCCCTGGTAATAGCGTCATGGCTTCTTCAATGTTTGCGAGTGCTTCATCAGTGCTGTTCGTATGAGCTGGGTTCACATTGATTTTGTGAACGATCATATGCATTGATCCGGTATTTTGCGCTGTCAGTGTGATCTGGTTAGCTTGTATGTGTTTTGCATTCCATTTGATGGACCAGTTTTTTTGTGGTGGCTCTATATAAACAGGCAGGCTGATCTGCATCAGGAATTGCAGGTTTTTTATTTGCTGGTCAATCGTGCGGGATGATGGTATTTGTCTCAGTAAAATACGGTAGGCAATTTCTTTCTCGTTTTTTACTGGATTCCGCATCCCCACACGTATGGTCTGGGTGCCATACGGACCCAGTGTAAACATGGGGGGATTGACGATCAGGTCGTTCGACGGAACTTGCCGGTTTTCTCCTTTTTCATCAAACCATGAAAAAGTATCAACCTGAATGGAGGTGGCTTCGCTGCTACGGTTTGTTACGGTCAGGACACTCCGGTTCTGCTTTTCTGACAACCGGAGTCGTACGGGTTGTACTGCGAGGTCTGCGGCACAAGCCGTGGAGCATAAAAACCATGCCATTAAAAAGGTATGGTATTTCATGGTCAGCTATAGGTGACTGTCACGGTGACTGTATCGGAGTACGAGCCTGGGGCTACGTATTGATTGGCCGTGATTTGCCCGTAAATGCTGTAGCTTTGTACAACACCGGTCCCGTTGGCATAGGTGCTGTTGGTCGGATAAAGGCTGCTGGAGTTGTTGCCGTCACCCCAGATGGTGGTATGCCCTGAATCAAGGTACAGGCTGTATGGCAAATAACGCGATCCGGCTGCCTGCATGCGTCTGGTTGTCGTGTTGTTGGCAGTGGAGGCATTGGCTCCGGCATCCATGGCAATCTGATAGGGCGTACTGCTGGTGCATGTGACATTCAGCGTGCCTGTGGCATTTGTCGGACTGCCGGATGCGGGGTTGTAGCTTCCAAAGGCCACATTGGTCGGGACCGAGACGCTGCATGCTGAAATGACGGTTGCCGTGACATTAAGCGTTGCCGTGGCCGTTCCTGCCAGTACGCACGGACTCCCCAGGATAAGCACACCGCAATAAACCAGATAGCGCTGCATTTTGTTTATCCTTCAGTCGGGTCAAATTTATGCATAACAACTTTCTCCGGTAATTCAATGTGAATTTGATTGTGCTGATAAAGTGTTATTTTTTGTTATCTATGTCGTGAACAGGGTAAATGGTTTGCCATGTGGGAGGCATTGGTTTGTTGTGGTTTAATTGAGCCGGGCGGATTGCTGTTTGTTTCCTGATTTGTCGGGGTAGTCTGATCTGGACCAATAACGGGTTTGCATGCCAGAAAACGCTTCTTGCCGTGCATGAGTCATGCTGCAAGCCCGTTTTGCTGGCTACGGATGCAAATCCCGTTGTTTGAAACCGCCCGGACGTGAGCCGGCTGGTTGAAAAACCCCTCGCTGTACATGCCTGCCGGCATTCCTTCTCCAGGAACGCCCGTACATGGCCTGACCGGCCGGTGAAACAAAGTACGCTAGAATCCACCGCCTGATCCATGCGAGGAGAAACCGGGATGTCACTCCCTCTGCCCAAGAGTGCCCGGGTACACGACAACGAAAGTTGTCTCGACCGGCTGGTTGATGCCGGCTGGGCTGTCTGGCCGGATTTCCTGGGGGCGGACGACACAGCCGCACTGGCCGCACATACCTTGCACTGTCACGCCGAAGGCGTGTTTCACCGGGCCGGAGTCGGGCGCGGCGGCGCTCTTGTCATCCAGGAAGGCGTGCGCTCCGACCAGGTGCTGTGGATCGACGAAGCGCCGGCGCATCCGGTACTGGCGCAATACCAGGCCCGCATGGAGTCCCTGCGCCAGTCGGTCAATCAGGCGCTCTATCTCGG
>RRZT010781970.1_pt1 | contig 16267 bp, 16 predicted proteins | sample 2165551 | NCBI WGS metagenome assembly RRZT01 (sample SAMN10456910, study PRJNA506462) | wastewater metagenome | biome: wastewater; feature: sludge; material: wastewater sludge; isolation source: wastewater sludge with Escherichia coli K12::gfp cells carrying plasmid... | place: USA: Moscow, Idaho...
CTTGGCAATACGGTTGGCATCCGAAGGGTGAGTGCTCATAAACTCTGCGGTATTGTTGGCGCCATTAGCTGCCATACGTTCCCAGAAAGCTACAGCCTTTGATGGATCATAACCTGCCATTGCCAGAAGTATCAAGCCCATCTGGTCGGCTTCATATTCGTGCTTACGCGAGTAGGGTAACATTACGGCATACTGACTGCCAAGTCCATATAATGTATTTACGCCTGCACGGGTAATTTCTGATTTTTTAGACACAAGAAGTCCTGCAAGCGAAGCACCATATTGCGAAATCATTTGTGTGCTCATGCGTTCGGCACTGTGTTTCGCTATAGCGTGTGCTATCTCATGCCCCATCACCACTGCTAGTCCGGTTTCATCTTTGGTAATAGGCAATATTCCGTCAAAAACAGCCACTTTACCACCCGGCATACAAAATGCATTTACTTGTTTGTCTTTTAGCAGGTTGAATTCCCAGGCAAGGTTGGCTATGTCGGCTTCATATCCATTGGCTTTCATGTAAGCTTCTACTACTGATGCCATTTTTGCACCAACTTTTTTTACCAATGCAGTGTTTACCTTATCGGTTGATGGTGGTACAGAATCCACAAACTGTTTGTAACTTTGCAGGCTCATTGCTACCACATCCGAATCAGGAACTAATAGCAATTGTTTTCTACCCGTGAGCATAACGCTCGAACATGCAGCTAAAATGCATGCAAGTACTACTAATGAAGCTAATTTTTTCATAAATTTATAATTTTATCGTTGAAATACTGTTCTGTTAGTGTTGATGTTTTATCTTTGCAAAGATAATTATTCGTTTTTAAAATTGGACAAAATAAACAAATGTTCTTTAATTTATTTCTATCGCAGATTCTTTAATTTTCAAACAAAAACAATTATGTCGTTAATATATACACTATTTAATTATTGGAAATCTATCTTTGTTGCGCTCTGCATAATGATTCTGTCATTTGCAGGAGCCAACAATTTTAGCGAAATACCTACATTTCAACTTACATATCCGGATAAAATTGTACATTTTATTATGTATGCAGTACTCACACTAGCATTGATGATTGACTATCGTAGAAGTACCAAAACAAACAGATACAGTATTTATTTTGTTCTTTGCTGTTTTGCTTTTCCGGTAATTTTCGGGGGAGTCATTGAGATTGTTCAAAGTGCTTATTTTCCTCCGCGCACCGGAGATTGGTTCGACTGGTTAGCAGATATAGCAGGTGTTTTGATTGTTTGGATGGGCTGGTTGGGTCGAGAACGAATTGTATGTAGAAAAAGGGTCAATTAAACTTCTCCTATTATGTAATTTTCAAACGATGCAACACGAGAATTTAAAATATAAGATTGGGATAACGTTGATAAAAGGCATTGGTAATACTTTGGCTAAAAATCTTATTGCCTATGTTGGAAGTGTAGAAGGTGTTTTTCGCGAAAGTCAAGCTGCCCTTTCCAAAATTCCGGGTATTGGCGAAATGCTTTCGAAGGAAATCGTGTCGCAAAACGTTTTGGCTCGTGCCGAAGAGGAAATTGAATTTATTCTGAAAAATAAGATTCAAACCTATTATTATACCGATCGCGATTATCCGTTTCGACTCAAAGAGTGTTCCGATTCTCCATTAATGTTGTTTTCTAAAGGAAATTGCGATTTAAATGCCGGAAAATTCGTTGGAATAGTTGGTACTCGCAACGCCACCGAAGCGGGGAAAGAGAATTGTCGGAAACTTATTTTCGATTTAGCTGCCGCACAACCCAATACCGTAATTGTAAGCGGAATGGCTTACGGGATAGATATTTGTGCGCACAAAGCAGCGCTCGATGCGGGGTTGACAACCATTGGGGTGGTCGGTCACGGACTGGATAGATTATATCCAGCCGCTCATCGACCCACGGCTGTAAAAATGATGCCCAATGGTGCATTGCTGACGGAGTATTTGAGTCAAACAAATCCCGATCGGCAGAATTTTGTGCAGCGAAACCGTATTATTGCCGGCATGAGCGATGCTATTGTGGTGGTAGAGTCGGCTGCAAAGGGAGGAGCATTAATAACAGCCGAGGTAGGCAATGATTACAACCGGGATGTGTTTGCTTTTCCGGGGAGAGTGGATGATGAATGGTCGGCAGGATGTAATGCTTTGATAAAAAACAATAAAGCGTCGCTGATCGAATCGGCCGATGATATTTTGCGGTTTATGAATTGGGAAAAACAAGATGCAGGTGTTGCGCCGATTATCCAAACCGCTCTGTTTCTCGATTTATCAGACGAAGAGCAGGAAATTGTTTCCACACTTCGTCAATATGCTGATGGCGTTCAGCTCAACGAATTGTCCATTCAGTTGGCAAAACCGATTAGTAAATTATCTTCTCAGCTACTCGAAATGGAGTTTAAAGGCGTGGTGAAATGCCTGCCGGGAAGTGTGTATAAAATTGTAAAGTAATTTTTTAGTGGTTGATTTAGTTCTATGGTTTGATTTACAGTTCTTACCTCTTACTTTCTTACCCCTTACTCCTAACTATTTATGTATTCAAAAGAAGAACTAAAACAATTAAAGAAAGAATTTTGGGAAGGATTTGGCACTTATTGCAGTGAGATTCCTGCCTTGAAGCGCCGAAAAAGCAAATTTATGCTTTACAATACCAAGATGAAAGGTGTGGAGCTAAAGTTTGACGCAACCAGAGATGGAGCTTTTGTGATTTTGGAAATAAATCTTCACGACGCAAAAGCACGTTTTGAGAAGTATGAACAATTTGAGCAATATAAATCCGTTATGGAGAAACAGTTTCCCGGTGGTTTGATTTGGGATTTTGCCTATGTGCGCGAATGTGGTACCGAGGTTTGCCGTATTTACACCCAGAAAAACGGTATCGATCTGCATCGCCGCATACAATGGATGGAATTCTACCAATTTATGTCCACCGAGATGTTGAAGTTAGAGCGTGCGTTCAAGACCGTAAAAGAGGCGATTGAATAAAAACCGGCAATGAATTATGCGCTCTGAAATAGCGCAGAGAACCTCGTAAATTGCAGCATGAAGAGCTATTATATATGCATATTTTATACTATTTCTGTATCAACTTATTAAATTTAGTTTACGTTCAAAATCAATCATGCATTTGCATTGATAAAACAACTTTTTTGTGTAATTTTGTATCCCATAAATAAATGTATAAAGGAAAATGGAAAAAAAGCAAATAAAAAGAGCCTTAGTTTCTGTTTATCACAAAGATAAACTGGATGTAATCATAAAAAAACTTCATGCCGAAGGAGTTGAATTTATCTCTACCGGAGGTACGCAATCATTTATTGAATCGCTTGATATTCCATGCCAGGCTGTTGAGGACCTAACAGGCTATCCTTCCATACTTGGAGGACGCGTAAAAACACTCCACCCTAAAATTTTTGGCGGCATCCTTACTCGTCGCGATTTAGAACTTGATAAGGCTCAGATTGCTGAATACGAAATTCCTGAAATAGATTTAGTTATTGTAGATTTATATCCTTTCGAAGCCACTGTGGCTGCCGGAGCTGATGAACCTACTACTATCGAGAAAATTGATATTGGCGGTATTTCACTTATTCGTGCTGCGGCTAAAAACTACAACGATGTTATCATTGTAGCTTCGCAAGATCAATACGAACCATTATTAGAAATGATAAATGCAAGCGGTGCAGTTTCTTCATTAGAAGAACGTCGCTGGTTTGCAAAAGAAGCTTTCGCTGTTTCTTCGCACTACGATTCGGCCATCTTCAATTACTTCGATGGCAAAGAAGAAAGCGGTTTCCGTCAAAGTGCCAACAATGCCAAAGTGCTTCGTTACGGCGAAAATCCTCACCAACGTGGTGTTTTCTTTGGTAAATTCGAAGATATGTTCGAACAACTGCAAGGAAAAGAAATTTCGTACAACAACCTGCTCGATATCGATGCTGCCGTAAGTTTAATCAACGATTTCGACGATATTACATTTGCTATTCTAAAACATAATAATGCCTGTGGTATTGCTTCACGTCCTACTCTGGTAGATGCATGGAGTGCTGCTTTGGCTGCCGATCCTGTTTCTGCTTTTGGTGGTGTGTTGATTACCAACGCTATTGTCGACAAGGCTACAGCTGAGGAAATGAACAAAATTTTCTTCGAAGTAGTTATTGCTCCTGATTACGATTTGGAAGCTATCGAAATATTAAGCCAAAAGAAAAACCGTATCATTCTGATTTTGAAAGAAACAAAATCGAAAGGAAAACAATTCCGCTCATTGCTTAACGGCGTGTTGATGCAAGATCAGGATTTGAAAACCGAAACGGCTGAAGAATTGACTGTCATCACAGAAAAAGCACCAACTACTCAAGAAATTGAAGATTTGCTTTTTGCCAATAAAATTGTGAAACATTCAAAATCGAATGCTATCGTTTTGGCTAAAAATAAACAACTGTGTGCAAGCGGTGTAGGTCAGACTTCACGTGTTGACGCGTTGACGCATGCCATCGAAAAGGCCGATTCATTTAAAATAGATTTGGCCGGGGCAGTTATGGCGTCGGATGCATTTTTCCCATTCCCTGATTGTGTTCAAATTGCATTCGAAGCGGGTATTACATCCGTAATTCAACCGGGCGGATCGATTAACGATAAACTATCTATTGCATCATGTAATGAGAATGGTGTGTCGATGGTTACAACAGGTTTCCGTCATTTTAAACACTAATTCAAATATGAATTAGTTTATACATTACAAAGTACAAGACAAAATAATTCATCAACGACCTGCAACTGTTGACCGTTGACATAAGACTAAAAACAATGGGACTATTTTCATTTACACAAGAAATAGCTATCGATTTAGGTACTGCGAATACCATTATCATTCATAATGATAAAATTGTGGTGGACGAACCTTCGGTAGTAGCGTTGGACAAACGTACCGATAAATTGATAGCTATCGGCGAAAAAGCACGCCAAATGCAAGGCAAAGAAAACGAAGGTATTCGTACCGTGCGTCCTTTGCGCGATGGTGTTATTGCAGACTTTTATGCTGCCGAATTAATGATTCGCGGTATGATCAAGATGATTCCAACTAAAAATCACCTTTTCTCACCAACCTTAAAAATGGTGGTCTGTATTCCTTCGGGAAGTACAGAGGTGGAAATTCGTGCGGTACGTGACTCGTCGGAACATGCCGGTGGACGCGAAGTGTACATGATTTACGAACCAATGGCTGCGGCTATCGGTATTGGTCTTGATGTGGAAGCACCGAACGGTTGTATGATTGTTGATATCGGCGGTGGTACTACCGAGATTGCAGTAATTTCGCTGGGTGGTATTGTGTCAAACAAATCTATTCGTATTGCCGGTGATGACCTTACATTGGACATTGTTGAATATATGGGTCGTATGCACAATATCAAAGTGGGTGAACGTACTGCCGAAATGATCAAAATTAATGTAGGCGCTGCATTGACCGATTTGGAAGATGCACCCGAAGATTTTATCGTTCATGGTCCGAATCGTATGACTGCTTTACCTATGCAAGTTCCGGTTTCGTATCAGGAAATTGCGCATTGTCTTGAAAAATCGATTTCTAAAATTGAATCGGCGATTCTTAGTGCATTGGAACAAACTCCTCCCGAATTGTATGCCGACATCGTGATGGGTGGTATCTATCTTGCCGGTGGTGGTGCATTGCTTCGTGGTTTGGACAAACGTTTGACCGACAAATTGAACATTCAACTCCATATTGCCGAAGATCCATTGCGCGCAGTGGCACGCGGTACAGGTATTGCACTTAAAAATGTAGATAAATTCTCGTTCTTGATACGATAATAAATAATTGATATTTCTTCAGACCAATACGCTATGTATTGGTCTGATAAATTTCAATAGTGGTATTAACGTGCATTTCTTTTCTGACAGCTTGCCTTTCCTCTGGTTGCAATCTTCTCAAATTATGAATTATGCGTATTGAATAACGCATCCCATTTTCTTCGCTCAGATTTGATTAAATATGAAGAATCTCATCAATTTTTTTATAAACTATGGAGTTGTGTTTTTATTTCTATTATTAGAAATAATTTCGTTCACCATGATTGTAAAAAATCAAGAGTATCAACAAAGTGTATTCCTTTCGTCGAGCAATTCTGTAGTTGGGCGAATATATGAATGGAATAATTCAATCTTTGAATTTTTCAAGCTAAGTGCCGCGAATGATAATTTATCGGAGGAAAATACTGCTCTTAAAAATCAAATAGTCAATTTACAAAATAAGCTGGCAACCCTCCAAAAATCAAAGCCCGATTCTATCCAGTTTCGTATTCCGCCTGAAATGGAATACAAATTTATTTCTGCAAAAGTTATTGGTAGCTCTACCAATAAAATTCAAAATTACATTACTCTCAACAAAGGATCTTTAGAAGGAATAAGGGAAGATATGGGTGTAATAAGTGATGAAGGCGTCGTTGGAATTGTGAAAACAGTTAATGATAAGTTCTCCGTGGTTATTCCAATCCTAAACCCTAAAATTGAGATCAGCTCTAAGTTTAAACGCAATAATTATACGGGACCACTTCTGTGGTCGGGTGAAGATAGTCGGTATGCCAATCTGACTAATATTGCCCGACATGTTGATTTAGTACTTGGCGATACATTAATTACAAGTGGTTTAACCAGCACTTTCCCCGAAGGAATTCCGGTGGGGTATATCGAAGACTTTAATATCAAAAAAAGCGATGCGTACTTTAATATAAAGGTAAAGCTGGCTGTTAATTTTCAGACACTTTCGCACGTGAAAGTGATCAATTACTTAAATTACAGAGAACAAAAGGATATTGAGGAAAAAGCCGAAGAACAATAATGATAATTGATAGTTAACAATTAGGAATAAATATAAAATATCTTCTTTATCTAAGCTAACTATCAACCATCTACTATCAACTAAAAATATGCCCACAGCACTTCAAAACATATTTAGGTTCATCCTACTGGTACTTCTTCAGGTATTGGTTTTGAACAATATCCAGTTTATGGGATATATAAATCCCTATTTATATATTTTATTTATCTTGTCCTTGCCTTATCAAACCCCTAAATGGTTTGTTTTACTTCTGGGCTTCACGCTGGGTTTGACTATCGACGTATGTTCGAACACTATGGGGATGCATGCCTTTGCTACGGTATTTGTTGCTTTTCTGAGAGGTGGAACCATAAAATTATTTACTTCCATTGAAGAAGGCAATAATCCAACTCCTTCATTTCACACATTTGGAGTAAGTGCATACATAAAATATGTGGTGCTGATGGTGTTTATTCATCATGCCATTTTGTTCTACCTAGAAGCATTCTCATTCGTGCATTTCTGGATCATATCAACAAAAATTCTACTCAGCTCGGTGGTGACCATTTTGTTGATATTTGGTATTCAATCGTTTAATAAAAAATAAATCATGATTAACGATACACTTCAAAACAGGAAAACTGTGATTGCAATAATCATGAGTGCTGTTATTATTGTGTATATTCTGCGGTTATTTTCAATTCAAATAATTGAGTCGAGATACAAAGAAGGTGCTGACAGTAATGCCTTTCTGAAAAAAACACAATTTCCTCCCCGTGGTCTTATTTATGACCGTAATCATACTTTGTTAGTTTATAATAAACCGGCTTACGATATTGCCCTTATTATGCGCGAAATCCGCGACTTGGATACGTTGGCGTTTTGTAAAGCATTGAATATTGATAAACAATTTTTTATTCAGCGAATAGCAGAAATTAAAGATCGGGATAAAAACACTGGTTATTCATCTTATACACCTCAGCTTTTCATGACTCAGTTGCGCAACGAGGATATTGCAACTATTCAACAATCGATGTACAAATTTCCCGGATTTTATATCCAGAATCGTACGTTGAGAGAATATGCATTTCCTAATGCAGCGCATGTTTTGGGAAGTATTGGTGAGGTTTCACGGTCAAAATTAGAATCTGATCCGTATTACAAACAAGGTGATTATGCGGGTAGAGATGGACTCGAAAAAACCTATGAAAATGTATTGAGAGGTGAAAAGGGTGTTGAAATTCTGTTGCGCGATGCTAAAGGAAGAATAAAAGGAAAATACGAGAACGGCAAGGAAGATATAGCACCCAAAGCGGGAGATAATTTGATGTTGACACTCGATGCTCAACTTCAAATATTGGGTGAAAAGCTGATGGGCGGAAAAGTGGGAAGCATTGTGGCTATCGAACCCTCTACAGGTGAAATTTTGGCTATGGTTTCCAATCCATCTTTTAACCCATCGATACTGGTCGGTCGCCAGCGTTCGAAAAACTACATGCAATTGGTAAATGACCCAACGAAACCGCTGATGAATCGTGCAACTCAGGCTCAGTACTCGCCCGGCTCTGCATTCAAGCCTATTCAGGCTTTGGTTTGCCAGCAGATGGGAGGTATTTCCCAAAACACCATTTTTAGTTGTAACGGGCCATCTTCTTCGCCAATTAAATGTACTCACCATCACGGCTCTCCTGTAAGTTTGCTTAGTGCTATCGAGCAAAGTTGCAACCCCTATTTTTGGAGTGCATTTAAATCTACTGTCGAAAAAGATGGTTACGGAGCTAAAAATGCAATCTTCAGAAAAAATTACGATGATTGGGTGGACAGGATGAAAAGTTTTGGACTAGGAGAGAAATATACCGACAGTGATATTTACGAACAATCGAGAGGGTATATACCAACGCAGAAATTCTACAATAAAGTGTATCGCGCCGAGAATGCTTGGCGGGCAATTACTATACGCTCTCTGTCTATTGGTCAGGGAGAGGTGTTAGTAACTCCGCTTCAGTTATGTAATTCGATGGCAGTGATTTGTAACGAGGGCCATTATATCACGCCGCATTTGCTTCGTTGTGATTCCATGCGAAAACATATTCATCACGCCAAAGTGGATAAAAAATACTTCCCGATTGTGTACGAAGGTATGGCACGTGTTTTTGAATCGGGAACAGCCCGTACATCGCAGATTCCGGGATTGCAAATGTGTGGAAAGACAGGTACAGCTGAAAATAGTCATGGAAAAGATCACTCTATATTTGTTGGTTTTGCGCCACGGAATAATCCGAAAATAGCGATCGCGGTAGTGGTTGAAAATGCCGGGTTTGGATCGTTGTACGCTGCACCTATTTTTAGCTTGATGGTAGAGCAATATCTTTATCGAAAAATTAAACGTACAGAACTACTTAATAGTACAGTTGCAAAAGTAACAAACAGCTATGTCAAAGAACGTTAGTATAAAATACGCACTCGACTGGACTACGATATTTTTCTATGTCGTTCTGGTTTTCATGGGTTGGATAAGTATCTATGGTGCAAGCTACGATTTCGATCAGGCTAGTATCTTTGACTTCAATCAGCGTGCAGGTAAGCAGTTTATATGGATACTTACCGGTTTTGCGATTGGTGGAATGCTGTTGCTCATTGATGCTAAAATGTACAGTATCTTCTCCTACGTGATTTACATAGGAGCTATACTGTTGCTTATCATCACTATTTTTGTTGCCAAAGACATCAAAGGGTCCCGCTCGTGGCTCGAATTTGGACCCGTCAGATTTCAACCTGCCGAATTGGCTAAAATGGCTACCGCTCTGGCGTTATCCAAATACATGAGTTCGTATAACTACAAGCTAAAAGCATGGAAAGATCTTATTCCATTGGGAGTGATTCTTTTTATTCCTTTTGCATTAATTATTTTGCAGAATGAAACGGGTTCTGCTTTGGTTTTTGTAGCTTTTCTATTGATGCTTTATCGCGAAGGAATGAACGGAATAGTTTTGCTAATAGGAACATACGCTGTTTTTTTGTTTATTATTGTCATCCGGTTTAGTATCATTCCGGTGCAGATCGACCGAGGAACTTTAGGGTTTCTGCTCGCCATGGGCATAGTGCTCTTAACGCAATTCGCTTATGCATTCTTTTTTACAAAGAACAGAAAAGAAGCTCTTTACTTATTGATAGGTACAGCTTTGATTGCGACGATTTCGTATGTGATAAATATCTGGTTTTATCTGAATTACAATTACGTTGCCGTATTTGCAACCATTGCCTCCTGTATATACTGGGTGGTCATTGAGATAATGTTCCGTTTTAAAAAATACTGGTTTCTGATTTTATTCTCGCTGGGTTCGGTACTGTTTAGTTTTTCGGCCGAGTATTTGTTCGAGAAGGTGCTTCAACCTCACCAAACACAGCGTATCAAGGAGCTTTTGAGCATGGAAAATGATCTGAATGGAGCCGGTTACAATGTCCATCAATCAAAAATTGCGATTGGCTCGGGAGGCTTATGGGGAAAAGGTTTTTTGAATGGAACACAGACAAAATTGAAATATGTGCCGGAACAGGATACCGACTTTATTTTTTGCACCGTTGGCGAGGAACACGGGTTCTGGGGTTCAACGCTTGTACTTTTTGTGTATTGGCTTTTGCTGATGCGACTTCTGAAAATTGCCGAGCGTCAGCGCGATCACTTTAGCCGGGTGTATGGATATTGCGTAGCCAGTATTTTCTTTTTTCACCTCACCATCAATATTGGAATGGTGCTTGGCATTATGCCTGTAATTGGTATTCCACTGCCGTTTTTCAGCTATGGCGGCTCTTCGCTTTGGGGTTTTACCATTTTGCTGTTTATATTGCTTAGATTGGACGCTGCCAGATTGGAACGACTGCGCTAAACTTAAAAATGAATAGAAAATGAAAGAAAACAGAGGATTACTGATGATGATTAATTTCTCGGCACTCAGCTTTATTCTTCTTCCCTTTCTGGGAGTTGTTATCCCGTTTGTAATCTGGGTGTCAAATAGAAAAACAATCAAGGATTTGGATATAACAGGACGAGGAATACTGAACTTTCAAATAACCTGGTTTACCCTGCTGGTTCTGTGGCTTCTATTCATCTCAACAAAACTTGTCAGCTTATTTCAATCTGGCAGTATTCCCAGTGGAATTTCGACAGTCATTTCTATGCAGGCAATCGGACTCCTTTTCTTGTATTTCTATAACTTTGGATTTGTGATTTTCAATGCCTTTAGAATTGACATAGACAAGGAGTTATTTTACTTTCCAAGTATTCCGTTTTTCAGGATAGAAAAATAGAGACACAGCTATTGTACGGTGTATCTACTTATTTATCAATGTGTATTTAGAGTGTTTATTGTTCTGGAAATACTATTGTGTGTATTCAAAATTGCAGAAGTACTTAAAATTTAGAACCAGAAAACCGCCCCAATAAGCTAGCAAACAGACATTTGTGATAGATAACTTATTGCTGCTTGTATTTCTATCTCTTTACGTTTTAAGTCTGCCAGTTGGTTCGCCGATAGTTTCGAACACAAGATGGAATCCCTCTGCGACTGACGAAGTTGAGCATCATTGTCTACAATTTCTTGTCGCAGCTCATTTTTCAGGCTGTCTACATTTATCCCTTTATCGGCAGCTTTCATCCCGACAAATAATGTGAAGGCCAATAAAAATAATCCAATTCGTTTCATAATAGTTTGTTTTAAATATAAATTTAGTAATTGTTTTTATAGTTAGACGCAACGAAGATTGGATTTGGATTTAGAAGTACGAAAATAATGAAACAATTAACTTGTCGTGGTGTTTTAGTCGTAAAATATAGTGAAGATATGATGTCAACAAATTCTATTCATAACTACTGAACAAAATATAGTAGAGATTGTTTTGAAGTACTATTCGCTTGCTACGGGAGATGAACAAAGAATGAAAATTTTGACCGTTCAGTTCTTTTTCCAATATCATTTTCGGAAAATAAAATTGGTAGACCAGCTGAAAACTCTAAAAAATGTATTTCTATTGCTAAAATATAGAATAAAGAGGATGCACTTTTTCAGGTTTCTACCCCTTTTTAAGCACTGATAATCTTTAAATAAAGAAATTTTTATCTAATTCAATTGTCAGTTATTCAACAATATATATAAATTAATTTCAAATCAAACTGCGGTTTTAGCCTTCTTGCGACTTCAATTACGGAAATTTTTCTTTAATTTTGTACTCAAATTAATTATAGATGGAAAGAGTTTATTTAGCCTCCGATTATCAGCCGGTATTGATACAATTTTTTGTGGCGATGGCTTTCGTTGTGATTGTAATGGTGGTTACACACCTCATTATTAGCACGCGCAAAAGAGTTAGAACATTAAAGAAAGAAGAGAATTTCGAATGTGGAATTGATATTCAGGGGAATGCCCGGTTCCCCTTCTCCATCAAGTATTTTCTTATCGCTATTCTTTTTGTTCTTTTCGACGTGGAGGTTATATTTTTCTATCCCTGGGCAGTCAATTTTAAAGATGCCGATTGGAGTGCGTTTTTAAATATGCTTCTCTTTATGGGAATTTTCATTTTCGGGTTCTTTTATATTTATAAAAAAGGAGCTTTTGATTGGAATAAGGAACAGGAGTAAATCAGGAGCAAGAGGTAAGGAGTAAGAGCTAAGTAAAAAAGACTATTATGAGTGATAAAGATAAATATACAGTAGTAGAAGCACCGGAGGGCTATAGTGGCTCCGGTTTTTTTGCAACTACACTTGATAAAGCTGTGGGACTGGCACGTAAAAATTCTATGTGGCCACTACCATTTGCCACTTCATGTTGTGGTATTGAGTTTATGGCCACCATGGGAGCCAATTATGATTTAGGCCGATTTGGTGCTGAGCGATTGAGTTTTTCTCCTCGTCAGGCCGATTTGCTGATGGTAATGGGAACTATTGCCAAGAAAATGGCACCTGTGGTTCAACAGATCTACGAACAAATGGCAGAACCTCGATGGGTAATTGCTGTTGGTGCCTGCGCTTCGAGCGGTGGTATTTTTGATACGTACAGCGTTTTGCAGGGGATTGACAAAGTAGTGCCGGTGGATGTGTATGTGCCAGGTTGTCCACCTCGCCCTGAACAAATTATCGACGGATTTATGAAAATTCAGGAACTGGTGGGCAATGAGCCTTTGCGCAGACGTTACAGTCCGGAATACAAAGCCATGCTGGAAAGCTACGGAATTAAAACAGATAGTTACGATAAGTAATTCACTGTAAATTACAAGATATGCATTTGTAAATAAAAGAAATGGAATATACTATATTACTTCAGGAACTTAAAAACAAATTTGAAGATAAGATTTTATCGGTAGACGAATCGGCGGATATTTTTACCCTGACCGTTAGCTCAGAAGCGATAAAACCAATTATTTCTTACTTGAAAGAACAGCAAAGTTTTATTTTCCTCACCGATTTGTGTGGCATTCATTATCCTGAACAAGAAAAGGAATTGGGAGTTATTTACCATCTCCATAATCTGGTAGCTAACAAACGCATTCGCCTGAAAACATTTGTGAGTAAAGCACATCCGCAGATTGACAGTATTGTTTCGCTTTTCTCCGGAGCCAACTGGATGGAACGCGAAACATTTGATTTCTATGGAATTGACTTTGTGGGACATCCTAATTTGATTCGCATATTAAACGTAGAATATATGGATTATCATCCGATGCGAAAAGAATATCCCTTGGAAGATGCAACACGTTTGGATAAAGATGATCGTTTTTTTGGACGATAGATTATTAGTTCATAGTTGACAATTTATAGTTGACAGTAGAGACAAAACATACTTTGTCTGAAATCAAAAAATGAGATTATAGATAATGAAAACCATAAATTCAGAACACCATTTAGATTTAACCCAGGAGGACGAAAAGCATTATAGCACGTTGAACCTTGGACCAACGCACCCTGCAACACACGGTATTTTCCAAAATGTCTTGATGATGAATGGTGAAACAATCGTTGGTGCAGAGCAAACCATCGGCTATATTCACCGTGCCTTTGAGAAAATTGCCGAACGTCGTCCTTACTACCAAATCACTACCCTTACCGACCGGTTGAACTATTGCTCATCGCCGATAAATAATATCGGATGGCATTTGGCCGTTGAGAAGTTACTCGGAGTAGAAACGAGCAAACGTGTTGATTATATGCGTATTATCGTTATGGAGTTAGCGCGTATTGCCGATCACCTGGTTTGTAATAGTGTTATCGGTGTGGATAGTGGTGCATTGACCGGCTTTGTGTACGTTTTTCAGGAACGGGAGAAAATATACGAGATATACGAAGAATTATGCGGCGCTCGCCTAACCACCAACCTCGGCAGAGTGGGAGGTTTCGACAGAGATTTTTCGCCTGCTGCGATTCAGAAAATCAAAGCTTTGATGAAACGCTTACCTAAAGTGCTACACGAATTTGAAAACCTGTTGATGCGTAACCGTATCTTTATGGACAGAACGATAAATGTAGGCGGCATTTCGGCTGAACGAGCTCTGAATTATAGCTTTGCCGGACCCAATTTGCGGGCTGCAGGTGTTGATTATGATGTACGCGTTCAGGAACCTTACTCGTCATACAACGATTTTGATTTTGTGGTGCCGGTAGGACAGAATGGCGACACTTACGACCGTTTTTGTGTTCGTGAAACAGAAATGTGGGAAAGTATAAAATTAATAAATAATGCATTGGACAATTTACCTGAGGGTAAATTCTATACCGATGTACCGGCTTTCAACTTACCTCCGAAACAAGATGTGTACAGTAAAATGGAACCATTAATCAGTCATTTTAAAATGGTGATGGGAGAAATTGATGTGCCAAAAAAAGAAATATACAGTGCAGTGGAAGGTGGAAATGGAGAACTTGGTTTCTACGTAGTGTCGGATGGTGGACGAACTCCATACCGTTTGCATTTCCGTCGTCCTGGATTTATTTACTATCAGGCTTTTCCGGAAATGATTACCGGTTCATCCCTATCGGATGCCATCCTGACAATGAGTAGTATGAATGTGATTGCCGGTGAACTGGAAGAATAATCGGATGATAGTATATAGTTAACAGTTGAAAAAAAAAAAAAAAAAATGAGCGATAAACAATTTAAACATAAACTCTACGTAAAGAAAAACAATGATGTTGTCTTTACAGCGAGCACGTTAGAAAAGATACAGACGATAATTTCGCATTATCCGGATGGTCAGCAAAAATCTGCGTTGATTCCTGTTTTGCACATTGCACAGGAGGAATTGGGAGGTAGTTTGAACGTGGACATAATGGATTACGTGGCCGGATTGCTGAATATAACACCCATCGAAGTATACGAAGTAGCAACTTTTTACTCACAATTTTATATCGATCCGGTTGGGAAATATGTGATTGAGGTTTGCCAAACCGGTCCGTGTGCCATTTGTGGAGGTGAAGATATGATTCAGTACCTGGAAGAAAAACTGCAAATAAAAGTGGGCGAAACGACAGAAGATAAACTGTTTTCGCTCAAAGCGGTAGAATGCCTTGGTGCTTGTGGTTCGGCTCCGGTGATGCAGGTAAACACTGAGTTTCACGAATTTTTGAACTTACAAAAGATAGATGAAATAATCGCCAAATTGAGAAGTGAAAGCGAATTAAAGAAACCCGAAGAGCTGACATGGAAAGAAAGATTATCTTAGAAAATATAGAGATTGAAGGCATTCGTTCGCTGGAAGTATACCGCAAAAACGGTGGATACACATCCATCGAGAAGGCTTTGAAAACAATGACTCCCGATGATATAGTGGCCGAAGTGAAAACTTCCGGATTGCGTGGTCGTGGTGGTGCCGGTTTTCCTACCGGAATGAAGTGGAGCTTTATCGACAAGAAAAGCGGCAATCCACGTTATCTGGTTTGTAACGCCGACGAAAGCGAACCGGGTACATTCAAAGATCGCTACTTGTTGATGAACATTCCTCATCGCTTAATTGAAGGTATGATTTGTTCGGCGTACGCGTTGGGTTCAAATAAAGCCTATATTTATGTGCGTGGAGAATTCAAAACCATTATCGGCATTTTGAATGAGGCTATTAAAGAAAGCTACAAAGCAGGATTACTTGGTAAAAATATACTTGGGAGCGGTTACGATTTAGACCTTCATGTTCACTCAGGAGCAGGAGCTTATATCTGTGGTGAAGAAACTGCATTGCTCGAATCGCTCGAAGGAAAACGCGGAAATCCACGTCTGAAACCACCATTTCCTGCTATCAAAGGATTGTATGGTTGCCCAACGGTGGTAAACAATGTGGAAACACTTGCCAATATTGGTTGGATTGTGAATAATGGTGGCGAAGAATATGCTAAGATTGGCATTGGTCGCAGTACCGGAACGAAACTTATCTCAGCCTGTGGCAATATTAA
>RRZT011629445.1_pt1 | contig 16266 bp, 16 predicted proteins | sample 2165551 | NCBI WGS metagenome assembly RRZT01 (sample SAMN10456910, study PRJNA506462) | wastewater metagenome | biome: wastewater; feature: sludge; material: wastewater sludge; isolation source: wastewater sludge with Escherichia coli K12::gfp cells carrying plasmid... | place: USA: Moscow, Idaho...
AAAAGTGGTTTCTCCGTTATAACCAAGTACAAATTGCATAAACGGTGTGTCATCCATAGCTTCCTTAATGATCTGGAATGGTGAGTAGTAGCTGTCTAATTCAGCGTAAGTGATCAGGTTTAGGAACTCACCCACATCATCAAGAAATAGATCAACAATCTGATCTGTTTTATGCAGCCTGTTGGAAATGAACCCTAGCATCGAGGTCTTTTAACAGACCATAAATTACCTTACCAATGCCATCCACGGTATCTGTCTCACGTTGAGATAACCAACGGCGCACTCGCAGACTAAAACGCACCATATCTTCCAACGACCATTTGAGTTTTAGGTACTCATTTTCAATAGTTTTGGCAGTCATATAGATGATCTGTTGATTTGCCGGAGCTTCACTATCATTCACTAGACCGCTACGCAGCTCTGCGGAAGGTGTGGCGTGAATAGTATCGACGTTATGACGACTAAAAACGACTGCCAACAATAGGCTGACCAGGTGAATAGCCTTCTGTGGGGTGTAGTTTTCGCGTAGATCAGGCGTAAGCGAAATACCATAAGAAAACAGCTCTGGGCTTGCTCCGTGCTCTGCCTTGTCAATGTGGTTGGCGGTAGTCGCCCAAATGCTTAAACTCATATTCTTAACCCTTTAAATAACCAATTAATCCGGATGGTTGTCCGGTTGAGCACCTTGCTCTATATGTCCAGAAGTATACCTTTAAAACATGGCATAAGTCAATGTGAATAATTGCTGTAACTTTTTTTTAGACAAAAGAAAACCCCTTCCGAAGAAGGGGTATTTGATGTTGCTTCGAGTTTTTAGCAGTCTGAAGCGCAGACTCTAGGATAAACTGATTGGCTTCTAGCTTTTGAAAGTCCGAAACCAATAGGACTTAAAGGTTACTGGTTATTCTAAGAAATTATATTTAATTTCTTACTAAATCTATTTAGAGAAATATCTGTATCTCTATGTGTTAAATTATGACCTAAAACATGGCATAAGTCAATACAAAAAAGAGTGATGTTTAAAAAAAAAGCCTTCTTAAAACGATTTGTATAAATAATCATCAATTTACGGCGTTTTTTTCTGCTCTCTTGCATTAATTCGCTCTTGTAGCGGTCTATGTCTTTTTGAAAATGGGCATGTTGCTACCAATCGAATAGATAATGGTCCAGTAAGCATTGCAGTAATCAAGTGCATCAACCATCCAAGATACGGTATGAATCCAAATAAGGTCGTACACGCACCGAATAGACCGGGGATTTTAGAATAACCGTGATACTGAGCCAGAATGACTGTGATGATATGCGAGACAAACAGATATACAATAAAGCCGTTCTGCGTTATGTCTAAGGCTTCGTACCCAAGTACCGGGATTGCCAAAGCACAGTGACCAAAAAAATTAATGATTAGGCTTACTTTGAATAACTGGTAGGTGGAAAAGTTAAACCACTCCATCGGTGTCTTGAGGTTCATTTTCATAATTCTAACTTTGCTAAAAGCCCTAAATGGTGCTTATAAAAGTAACTACTTCTAGTGCATAGTACATGAAAGAATATTGATGCGTCATTCAAAAAAAACAGATAAAAAAAGTAGGGATACTTAACAAACTGTCTGACAATATATACACTGCATGGAATACGAACTCCGATCTGTCAGACGGATATCCGATAAGAAGTGCACCATGAACAGTCAAATTCAAGCCCCGGCAAAGCCAATACCTATACAACAGTCTTTGGACGAAGTGGGGAAGATGATTCAACAAATCAAATCATTCGATATTCAGCAAAAATACGCGCTATTAGAAAATCGGATTCAAGCCTTACAGCTACTTGATGTTCAGACCTACAAAAACCACTTCGATAATTTCATGGGGATTCAGGAGCCAATCACCCCATTAGATCATCACATCACTATTGAGGTTCTGGAAAACCTTACAGAACAGACTAGAGACTATGTAAGCCACCTATCATCAATACACAGTCTATTGCATACAACGTATTCCAATATAGATTATGCAACTCTCACAAAGAATGCTTTTGATCTTTACGAAGAGCTTTCAGATCAATATAGCCTTATGCGGAAACTGTTTGAGACGGCGACTAGGGAGTTAGAACAAATCAGTCGTGACTATAAGGGTTCCTTTACAATAGATAGTCGTGAAATTGAGTATTCACGATACTTGCTTACCATTACTGGAAGAATTAGCCGTATAGAAAAAGAATTAAAAAGCTACGGCGATCAATTACATGATGCGTCAATTCGATTAACAAGTCGCCTTGAGGTGTTGAATCAGGATATGCGAGCACTCAACAAGAAAGTTGATAATATAAGCCAGAATACCTGTGACCTTAATGCCAACTGTGGTCGAAAGCTTGAAAAAATTAAATATGCACGTAACCTGGGGGCTATTATTGGAGGTGTATTCCTCATATTTATGCTGATCGCTTTGTTCTATGAATATTCTGCATATAAACTTCTTCTTATACCTGTTTTCATGTCTATTGCATACGTGTACTTCAACTACCATAAGTACAAAAAGTACCAAGCAGCCATGCTCAAGTCATTAAGCCAATTAAAAGAGGTGGTGAGTACGGAAATCAAAAAAAAAGAAGCGCGGAAATCTATAAATATAAAAGCCCTCAATTGAGGGCTTTTAATATAGTTTGAATGATCATTTATGCGCTATCAGTGAATACCAAGCAACGTAAAGCTGAAAGTAATCGTATCAGCTCATTAGTGAGTGGCATGGTATTTCATTTGCCAACTAACGAACACTGTAAAAATTAGTGCCTATCTAAAACTCTAAAACCATTCTGGAACAAATCTATTTTAGTAGAACCCTAAGAAGGGTTTAAAGCACCTCGTCTTGGATGCCGGGCAATTTTGTATTCATCATATATGGTGGCGAGCTTACCCAGATATTCAATAAGCTGCCGATTGGTAATATGCGATTGCGAATTAAGTTCATCCTCAAGGTAATCAACACCTGTTTTTCGTAGGTAGTAGCGAAGGACAATGATATGACTGGTCATTGCTGGCTTATCCAGATCAGATTTCTTAATCTCAGCCCAATAGGACTGGTAAGCTAAATCACTATCGGAATTGTACGCCCAAAGCAAAGCTACCACGATCAATGCTGAACATAGAACAATAGCTTTACCCTTAAAGCCATCTAATAGGTAGACCTGTAGTGCTATTAGTATTTTATTCATATTATTCTTGCTCTTGCGATCAACAGGTGAAACTCAACCTGATAACTTAAATATAGCAAAAAATAAGGCGCATTATGCGCCTAGTTTTTCAAGAAAGATTGGTTCAATTTTTTGATTAAACGCCATCTTTAACGAGTTTAAATGCAATTTTAGGTACACTAGCAAGGTGCTGAATTACAGAGATCGGACTGGCATTCTCTTTACGTGAGACACCAAGCATGAACAGGATTGTAAAATTCTCTTCATAAGGAAAGTCACGAAGCTGCCATACGCCCTGATACTCGGTTCCATTGATTTCAACACCGGCAAATTCTTCTTGTAATTTACCCATAGCTTCATTAATCAAGTTGTGTGCAGTAGCACGGTTGATCACAGGATTTTTGGAACCATAATCTAAAGATGCCAAGTCAGCCTTAAAGAACCAACCGTTTTCTTTCAGCTCAACACGTACTACGTGCGCACCTGTTTTTTTACTATTGCCTGTAACTACGTTAAATGACAGTGGTTCAGGGCTTTCAAAAGTCTGGAAGCCAAACCCCTTAACAGCTCGAATCAGGTTTTGTACTTTTGTTTCATTACTACTAACCTTAGCGCGAGAGAACGAAACAATATTATCAACTTTATCTGTCATTTTTCACCTGACATTTCTTATTACATACTTGTAATTATAACGCTGAAACATAGCATAAGTCAATAAGCCTTAATTGGATGAACAAGTAACCTATTGGAATAATTATTTTTTAATTAACTGTTATAAATGAAGAAACGCCTTTATACTTTTGCGTGTCATTAGGAGTATTAAACCCATGCACACAAAGCAAGAAAAAGACGGCGCAGAGTACCAAAAACAACTGCATGCTCGTGATCTGTATGAAAAGGGTATTCGCCTATCTATGGTAAAGCCCAACAAACCCAATCTCAAAAAAGCTGTTGCCTATTTCACGCAAGCTGCCGATCTGGGTCATATCAATGCGAACTTCATTATTGGTGATGCGTTCTGCAAAGGGAAGTGGCATACAGAATTAGAGTATACAGACGCTCTTAAATATCTGGATACCGCAGCTAATCACAATCACCCGGAAGCAATGATCGGCTTTGCTGACATGCACCATAAAAGCGGTAATCTATTTGAATCCCTAGACAAATACTTTTTGGCATTAACACACGGCAACCAATCTGCCATAGATCGTATTCAAAAACTAATTGATAACCCGATTGGTCAAAACTACCTTTCAAACTTGTTTGAGCGCGAAGAAAAAACTCAAGAACCAATGGTTCAATTTCTTATTGGACGCTGTTACCTACACGGTTTTTGCACAGAACCTAATCTGGAACGTGCGATTGGTTGGTTAAAAGAAGCGGTACGATCTAATAGTGCCTTTGCAGCGCATACACTCGGTTATCTGTACGAAACAGGCAACGGTGTGAATAAAGACATTGATATGGCAATCGACCTATACAAGATTGCAGGGGAGCGAGGGTTTTCTAAAGGATATCTATCTATTGCGATCTACTTTAGTCAGCGCATCAATGAACCGCACATGGCGAAAACGAACCTTCAAACAGCCTTTGAATATTATAAAAAAGCTGCGGAGTTGGGTGATCTTGTTGCAGATAACGAAATGGGTATTCTGCATATTCAAGGTTTCGAGTTTGGCTTTCCAAATTATGCTGATGCAGCAGCCTGTTTTCAGGTGGGTGCAGATAAAGGCAACCCAGATGCAATTTTGAATTTAGCTAACTGCTACTATTCTGGTGTTGGTGGGCAACGTGACCTGATGAAAGCTGAAAACTACTTTAGCTTGCTCTTATCACATGAAGGTGATCTTGCAGCTCAAGCAGCTTATGGTTTGGGTGCAATTTATACGCAAAACATTCAAAAGCGTATTCGTAAAGTTGGTCGAAGTTATTTAGAAGCTGCTGCTAAAGCGGGTATTCGAGACGCTAAAGATTTATTAAATAAATCATTTGGCAATAAAAATAAAGCAAAAAGAAAAGTGGCTTAAACCAGTTTAACTTCAAACAAAAAAAGCATGTCATTAGGCATGCTTTTTTATATTAAATTAAGAATTAGTGGAATGTGGAAATATAATGGAAATATTATATATTTTTTCGCTTTAGCCTGGCTTTTTTACTTTAAAAATAGATAAGATGAAAACTATAAAAACGCTGTAAAATAAGGCAAATTTAGTAAATTCGCAGTTAAAATATCAACCAATAATGATATAATTTGTACTTAATATTGGTTCATAAAGAATCAATATTGGTGGTTTAATTAAGGTATATTTAATCCTTTACAGTGCGGATAAAAACTTAATAAAACTTGAGATAGATATATATATAAAGAGATAGTAATGCGTTTAATCGTACACAGACAAAATGGTTTTAGTATAGGTAGCGAAAAAGGTTATGTAATTCCTATAGCCTTTGAAAACGATGATTCAACAATTACGGCGATTCAACCCGGTCAGTTCCCAAATAACAACCGCATCTGGATTAGCCGTGGTTTTGGTGTTATTGAAAATGAATTTAGTAACGAGGACATTTTCTACCTCAACACCTACCATGATACGTGCGAAAAAAAAGATGATACACCTCAAGAAGCTGAACGTATTGAACGTGAATTAGAGATCATCCGCAACAACCCTAACAATTGCCGTTACTTCTCATTAGGTAGTAATGCGTCACGCCTAGATTCTGGCTACGTGCAAGTAGTTCATTTGCCACGCCTTCCTGATGTGGGTACAGGTCGCCTAGTATCACACTTGATGCCTAAGCTCCCGGCAGTGGGTATACCATTCTTCGCAATCGTGGACAATTATGTATATGGTCCATTCCAGATTCGTCGTGATACAACTATTGGCATTGAAGATGACATTATCTTTGAGACAGTCAATAAAATCACACCGCTTGGTTTGCAAAACAACCATATTGCAAAGTTCCCTCTAAAAGCCCTAGAAGATAATGAAATTCTTTTGCGGGTCAATTCTGGAAACTTGCAAGCAATCTACATTTCAAATCTACACATCGTTAAATCAGCGATTGATTTTGAAGTTATTGACTACATTTCAGACGTAAACCTGATTCAATACTATTTGCGCAGTGAGTTTGCTAAAGATAATTCAATCTCAAAAAACCATGCCAACACATTGCGTACAGCGATTGAAACATCCATTCGTAAAAACCACATTGTTAAATCAGAACGTGTAGAGCGTTTATTCAAGGTGCTTGATCAATTCTTGGCTCAAGACACACAAGAATATGACCTAATCAAACGCTACTTGAACTCTAAAGAGGGTAGCCAGTTCCTAACAAATTTCTTGGAAACTAACGGAAGTGTGATTGTGAAAGATCACATTGATGCGTTGACCAACAAAAATAACAACGGATTGGAAGAGCTGCGTACTGCGCATGATGCGCAGATCACCGCAATGCAAACACGTTTAGCGAATGAGAAGCAGATTGTTGAGCGTAAAATTGCAAAACTACATGCTGATTACGAATCCAACCAGAAAGAAATTAACGAGCGTCAAAGTCAGGCAAATACAGAAAGTTTGACGCAAGAAGTTGAAGGCTTGCAGAACCAAATCGCAGAGCTTACTTCTACATTGCAAATCCTAAAACAAGGAACTGATCTTGAGCAACAGATTCTACGTTTAGAGGGTCGCCGTGAAACTCTGGACCAAGACGTTAGCAATAAACGTGACCAGATCAAGGAAATGGATAAGGCTCTCGAACACCAAGCACGTTTGATTCAAAACCCAAGCTTATTAACCGATAAAGCGGTTGAGGATGTAACATTACGCGGTCTACGTGGCATTATGACTGGTAGTAATTTCAACAGCAAAAATGACCCCTTTATTTTGGAGCCTATTACCCCGGCTGCTATTCATTTGGAGGGCGAAACACGTTCTTCGTATATTAGTGAGATTCAAACTCGCATTAACAAGCAAGAAGGGCGCACTCTCACTTATAACGAAACAGCCAACCTGATCGTAAGTGTAATGCAAAACTACCTCACTATTTTTAGTGGGTATCCTGGTACTGGTAAAACCTCAACTGTTAGCAACTTCGCAGAAGCTTTAGGAATTAACGGTTCTGGAACCAATAAGTGTAATTTCTTAAATGTTGCGGTAGCTCGTGGTTGGACTTCTAGCAAAGACTTATTAGGAAATAAAAATGCCCTGCGCCAGTCTTATGAAGAAGGTCGTACAGGCATCTATAGTATGCTTAAAGCGATTGAAGAATCTAAGTATGGTACTGAAAACAACAACATCAACCACGAAATGTTAAGCATGATTCTCTTGGATGAAGCAAACCTTTCTCCAATGGAACACTACTGGTCAGATTTCCTGTCAATTTGTGACACCTTTCAGGAAGGTAAAATTCTGAATCTAGGTGGTCGTGACAAGCAATTCACTCTGGAATTACCGCCTAACTTACGTTTTATTGCAACCATCAACACGGATGCAACCGTTGAGCCTTTATCAGACCGCTTACTTGACCGTGCCGGTGTGATCACGCTTGGCATTGAGGATTCAAACACCAATGAAGCAATGGAGGTTGAGAACCTTCTATTTAATGGAGCTGTCCCTTATAAAGAGCTTGCAGAAGCATTTATGATTGATGCCAACCCTATTAAATTCCAAGAGCAAGGAAAACAGGATTCTGAATTGAGCATTTTGCAAGAAACAGGAAAACTGGATTCGGAATTAAGTATCCTTCAAGAAATCCGAAATGCACTGCAAATGGAAATTGCCAACACACCGGCAGTACATATTTCAAAGCGTAAGAGCAATGCTATCCTGCGCTACTGTGCCGTAGCCAACGAACTGAACTATCAACAAATGTCTCCGATTGACTTTGCTGTAGCCCAACACATCCTACCTAAGATCAAAGGTCATGGGAAAGGATTTAAAGATCGTCTGCTTGCACTAGACAAGGTGTTAAACGATTCGCGCTTATTACAGTCAAAACGTCTATTGAAGCAAATTCTGGATAATGGCTCAGAATTTGGCGACACATTCTCACTACTGTAATCGTTCAGTTTAGGCATATCGCTCGTGTGCTGCACGAGCGAATAAGGGTACTTTATGAAAGTCGTTGTCAAAGTAATTGGTGGGCGTAATGCCGGTAAGGAATATGACCTTACCAGACCACCAACAGACGATGTTCACTACGTCTTATGTGAAGATGATGTACTCCAATTTATAGTCCAGACGATTAAAGATCGCCCAAGTATTCATTTGGCTCTACATGAGATTTTTATACCGCCTACAAGCGTATATCCACCAACTGATACTAAGCCTTACTTTGAATACCGTTGGGAACCTAAACGAATTGGGTACGGCGAACATCGTAATGAAGCGTTTTTTCATAACTTCTGTGGTCTCGCAGAGTTATTGATTGTGGACAAGTATCAAACAGCATACGATTCGTTTGATCTTGATAACTTGCAACAGCTTCAACCAATCGAAGTCTTGGCACGTAAAATTAATGCTGACCGCATCAGTGCCATGTTGGACTTTTTGGCTCGTAATGATGGTCGTGATCTGGCTGCACTAGCACGTATCACGCGCAAATATTCGGGCTTTAAAGAGGGTGATAAGACCCTAACATTTACTCTGGACCGAATTGAGCAATACCTCAATTTCCTAGAGGATGCTTTGCCGATCATCGTGCGCAAGCCTATTGCGAAACTGGTGCAAGTCAACACGCTTAAACCATATTCTCGGTTCTCAAATATTACAGAGGATTCAATCAATCACATCATTTGTTCACCAGAACAAATCTATGAGGTGGGTGATGAAGAGGATTCATTATTCAGCATGGATGATCGGCATTTTGCAGTCGATAATATTCTGGAAACTAAGATTGTTGAAGAAACGAACCTCTACGAGAATCAGGTACTACATGGTTTTGTTGAACTGCTGATCAAGGGTACAGATGACATTCTTCGTCGTCTGGGAGAGGTGAAAGTCAAAAAATCCGATACTGTTATTCAGGGTTATGAATCCCTGTTTAATAAATTGAATCAGTTTAGTGTGCGACTGAATCAGCCATGTATCGAGCGTTGTAATGATTTTAACCGCCGGTTACGCACATTAAAACGTATGCTGCATTCTCGCTTAAAAGTGAAATCACTATTTACGAGTGAGCCGTACTTTACACACAAAGCAAAGCAAAACCTTCATTACCAAAAAATCTTCTTAATGATGATTGAATGGCTGCGCTTTGGTAGCCCGGATTGGAGTTTGCAAAACGAACTCAACTCGATTCAGGACTTATCGAAGCTGTTTGAGTTCTACTTGTTCTGTGTAACTAAAGAGCATGTACTAAATTGTTCACGGCGGTTCAATGGTGGCTTGATTGCTTCACCTATTGATGGTTCTAATGATAGTCGCTTTGTATTCCAGGTGAATGACAAGATACAAGCGGAGCTACTTTACGAGCCTAATATTTTCCATGCTGATGCTGACGATGCGTTATTGCCAAACTATCGCAATACAGAAGCTTGGAAACGCAAAGAAAGCCGTTATGGGTCCAATGTTGAATCATCAGCTACAAACTATGGTCGCAACGATAGCTTTAGACCGCGTATTGACCGACAAAATGTGCAGAAAATGTATCGCATTCGTCGCACACCAGACATTGTATTACGCTTCAAGACTGGTAGCGAAGAATCAATGCTAATCATGGATGCGAAGTACATGATCACACCTAAGGCATTTCACGAAGCTATGCCTGATTGTGTGATGAAGTATCTACATGGTATTCATGTTCGTGAGACTGGTCAGAATACGGCTATTGGTTTGATGATTGTCAACCCGGATGAAGAGGATATTACTCGTCACTATCACCATGACGAATACTCTATTTTCGGGTCGAAAGTGGTTACACCGGCGATTATGACAGCATCTATTGATGTGGCACGAGCACACAAAATTGGTTCGACTATTCAACGCAATCTTTTCCGTTTAATAGAATTGATGGCAGAGAAAATTAGTACCGGTTTAGGTGAAGCGGTTTATGACGCAAAAGACTTCTATGAGATCGAGGTTCCTTTCGTTGAGCCTGAGAAGCCGGTGCAAGTGGAAGTTCAGGCTCAGGAACTTGAACCCCAAAAAAGGGTAAAGATTCATGTCACACTGAAAAACCCTGAAAATGAAGCGAAAACACCTGATCAGGAGCCTACGGAGCCTGAACAGACTAAAGCTGAAACGGCGCAAGAAGTAGAGCTTGATGTTGTTAAGGAAACACCTGTAGCGGTGAAGCCAGAACCGGAGCCTGAGAAGAAGGTTGCTCCCGGTGTTAAAGCTAAACCAAAAAAGGAAAAGCCTAAAACAATTGTCTTGAAGCGTAAATCAGTAGCAAAAGGTTTGACGAATTTACCAACCCTACCGCACATCAACATTAAACCTGTTGATCGGGAAAACAAGGCGAAACGTAGTTTGTCTAGCCTGAACTTCCATGAAGCGGAAGCAAAGGTAAATGCTGAAATAATCGAGTATGATGATAAATTCCATGAGCTTGAAATTTCGGGTCGTTACAATGTTGCTGAACCTTCAATCCATGAGATCGAAGTAGCCAACAAGCTTAATGGCTTCTACGGCGGTGCGTTAGCATACTTCCTCAAGGACAAAGAAGCTGTGGTTTACCCAGAAGCACCTCAAGAGCAACTTGATCAAAAATCGGTTGTGGAAATGCGGATTGTTGGCAATAGTCTGGTCAGCGAGGAATCCGTTTCTTTGGGTACTATTCGGTTAATTAAATAAGCAAGCCCAAAAAAAGCGACCTAGAATGGTCGCTTTTTTTTGGCGAGTAGCCTAATTCAAAGTCGTTTAGCGGTTAGTTCAATCAGAGCCGATGTTGATTTGGTTAGACTGTTAAGCTGCCTTGAATCAGACGAACTTCTTTGATTAAGCTACGGAAGAAATCTGCAATATCATCTACCGTTTCAGCCTGGCTTGGGTCGGACCCTAGAGTAGAAGAGGGCTTGATAGTCTTAGATCGGCAAGCACGTAATTCGTTATAAGTCAGATTCGCCATTTCATGCGTAACTTCGTATTGATTACGCACCCGCGCTACATTTGCTATGTGTGGAAGCATTGCTGTGTTCAGTTTTTTAATGAATGCGTTAATTTCACTTTTACTTTTAGAACGACCCAACATTAGGGAAATCACCATAGCCTTGACAATGACACTGTAAGGGTGGTCATCAGCCTTAATGTAGACAGCAAAAGTTTTCTTTGCCAAGACTTTGTTCTTCAAGCCGATCAGCACATGGACATTCATGCGACTGAATACAGCAATCATTTTGTTTAGCAAGAAATTATCTACACCTAATGCTTCTTTAACGTCTTTAGCCACAAAGTTGAAGGACGTAAAAATATTAGGGAATGGTATACCTCTTCTTTTGTTTTTAACTGGTAAACCAAACGCTTTTCGTAGGCTTGGATTATCAGTCATGTGCTGCAACATATACAGGTCATTATTCATATATTTACCTCAAATCATTGTCTTGAATCAGTAGACAGCCTGTTTGGGAGCACCCAACTTATATGCCACATTATTTAACAAAACATGGCATAAGTCAATCCGAAAAACATTAAAGGCATTTTGTTTTGTTTAAATTTTAAAATGCAAAAAAACACAAACAGATATATGATGTTTATCAATGATAATTATCCACCGTATAAAGGTTGTTCAACATGCAAATCTCTCAAGAAGAATTAGCAATGGCATTATTAGTTAAAGAAATTATAGAAACAGATTACATGGATGGAGTGTTTTATTTTTTTGAACAGCAAAAATTTGATCTCGTAACGAGCTACAGCGTTGATAAAAATAACAATGAGGTATGCACTTCAAAACTCGCAGTGATTGGAAATGGTTTATTAACGCTAATTAATTGTCCAGACAATGAGTTGATTTTATATTTTGGAGCCGTGACATGGGCTGAGAATGGTCCACTCATGGACTTAACTACCAATGCAGAATTGATATTTGAACATGAAGATTTAGATGAATGTAGTATTGCCTTTGAATATCTAAAAGAAGGTTTAGAAAACCATGACATTTTAGAAATACACTTACTGCACTTAATGGCTTATTTCAACGATCTCTCAGATCATTTCGCAGAATATTCAGGTTATGTGATGCCTGGATTTTATGAACTGACTGATCGCGCTCTGGAAGAGCAATTTAAGACCTTCATTAAATTCTTGGATACTCGTGTAGTGCCAAAACTAAAATTTGAAGGTTGAGGTAGGGCAATTAAACATGAGTTTAAAAAAAAGTATGGATTCTAAGCAGCCTGTGAGCATTCTGAGTGAAGAAGAATACTTGATACTGCGAAACGAAATTGAAAAAATGGCAGCATTGACGTTTTCTGCAAATGCAAGAGCAAAGCGCAATCAGGTCAAAGTCAAGAAAACCCCGCCCATTCCAAAAGCAAAAACTGATCGTAATATTGAAGTGATGCGCAGTTATCTAAACAACAATACTATGGCAGAAATAGCGACTTACTATGACATTTCTACACCGCGTATTCGGCAAATCATTCAGAAAATGTATACGGCGTTTATAAGTTATCTAAAATGGAACCAAGAGTATATTAAGATTGATGATCTTCATAAAAAAAAGATTACAGATGACCTGAAAGGCAAGTTTAATAATTTCCTTGATAGCTACAGACAAAATATTGAAGAAATCGAAAAACACCAAACGAAATTTGTTGTATGGGAAAGTGCCAAGAAACTATCTGATGAACCAATGGCGCAAGGTGATATTGCAATTGGTGATGCGTATTTAACGGAAAGAACAATACGCATATTGGAGCAATCTGGTTATAAAACTATGAATCAGGTTGCTAATCTGACACAGAAAGAATTACTGCAATTGCCGGGTTTGGGTAAGAAATCACTCAAGGAACTGCAAGAATACTTTGCAGCAACTAAAGCTCAAACAGCATAATAAAAGCCCTCAATTGAGGGCTTTTATTATTGCTTATCTTGGCTCATAAAGTTTCTTGCCTAGACACTGTACAAACGGTGATGTATGTACGTCCTCAAATTCGCCTGTACCGCGTGTTTCGGCGTAGAAGAAGCTGTGATGGTCATAAGGTAGGTAAGTGATCTCGCGTGACGTATCAGCGATTACAGGCTTATCTACCGATACAAGGATACCTCGTGCTACGGCGTGAACATTCTTACATTTTTTTGCAATAACTTTCTGTCTACCTTTTTCACTAACTACAAAGGTAACGTCTCTTAGGGATAGGTGGGGAGTGTGAATAATCACAATCCCCTTGTAGCGTACAGAGAAGATACGCTTGTTGAGGTTAAAGTAAACATCAACTCGCTTTCCGATATGCTCACATTGAGTAGTGACTTCATCAAGGCTCTTTAAACTTGTCATGGCAGCTCTCCTATAGCCCGATGATCAACCATCAAAACATCCGCATGTAACTTCCGGCACAAATTTAAAATGATCATCAAACATGGTGATCTGGCGTGTAGCTTCTTTCCATGACCATGTACGCCCCAACCCTTTAACGCTAGTTGCTTTCTTCACACCTAGCTCTTCAATCTTTAAAGCTCGATCAAACAGATCAGGGTACTGATCGCGCAAAAACTCAATTTCACTTGGCTTGCTTGAAGGACAGAAAAAGCAAGCTGATTTCCCCGGCAATGGCAAACCTACTGACTTGATTGATTCGATACAATCTTCACGGTCCATACCGTTCTCAATGAGCGGGTAACGGCGTTCATACTTGGTATCAGCTTCATCTTGATCTGGTTGGATACGGTAATCTTCGTCAATATCATAGCTGATCAGCTTAATGATACGTTCACCACGCGCCCAAGCTTCCTTCGCTTCTGGCAGATTGTTCATGTATTTATCTTGTGGTGCAATCTTATGTTTCTGGCTACAGGTTTTGCTTCCGAAGGCAATGCTTGGCATGTTTTCCAGACGTAGGCATTCTTCTTCAAGCGTTTCAACTTCTTTCTTTTGGTTTACGCGCTTCACTGTAATGATTTCCGGGTAGCCTTGAGACACCAACCAATCACTGAAAAGCTTAACGTAACGGTAAGTGTGTGGCTTTTCACCGCCGGTATCTGCAAACAAAATAACGTCGATTGGCAGACCTTTTTTAATCCATTCGATAATAGCAGCAGACGAGTTCGTACCACCGCCATAGGTAGCTAAAACCATATTTTAATCCTAAATCCAAGCCATTAATCAGGTGGCGTACCTGTTGAGAAGTTTCTCTCTATATGCCTTGAATTATACGCATAAAACATGGCATAAGTCAATACATAGTATAAGCAAAAAAACCCCTGAACAAGTCAGGGGTTTTTGTTTCACACGGCGTTAGCGTTTTAATTCGGTATAGCTAATTTAGTTTTCAATTCATTCTCATGGATAGACTGCTTGATATATTCGACCACAACATTCTCACCGATACTTTCTATTATCTGGTATTCATCGGCAGTGATCTTGTTGTCTAACAGGGCAGCTTGTACCGCATCATAAATCGTCGGCACGTTCTTATTCGCTTCACCGTAGCTAATCACTATATCTTTAGTGGTACTGGTCACATCGTTAAAACACAGTTCCGTAAACATCAGTCCAACAACTGAAAAGGACACCATCAATCCAACAGTCTGTAAGCCTTTTTTTGAGCGCATGTAGCTCCAACGGTCAATTGCTTGCCGTCTCAATTCACTGTTTATTTCTGGTTGAGTATTTACAGCTTTATGGTACTGGCTCCAACGGAGCACATAGATAAAAGCGAACACGAAAATACCCATAACGAAGATCATACGAAGCATATAGATCATGCTCACGCTCAGGCTGATCAACAGTTTATTTGTTGAGTTGCCATAGTTTATTTCTATGTTTGGCAACACTTCTGCAAACCGGCTCATTGAATCGGCATAGATCAGTGGCTCAAGGTGATTTTCTTTTAATTTATTGAGTTCATGTTTAGAGAACATTCCATCAGAAAGTCCTCTTCGGATATCTTTCTTGATGATGTTATCCTTGTTTTCATCCTTATAGAGTTCATAGAGCTGCGCATACTGGTAGGCACTGATCTCAATTTTGTAATTTGAGACGTAGTAATACAGGCAGCAGAAGAGGGCAGCAAAGATTAAAATTGCGCCCTGTAAATAGAAGCCTGATTTTGTATATACAGCCTTTTCAAACAATAAGAGTAAGAAGATCAGTAATAGGGTGGCAGCAACAATAGCACTAATGGTAGATATTGATTCCCACATTGATTGAGCCTTAGTGATTCACAGGTTCTAAGGCTAATTTCACATAGCTGATCAGGTCCTCTGCGCTGCAAGCGGGGCGCATATCAGAATCCATTGTATAGTTCTTGAAGCTCCAATCTTCACTATGAAACTTCAAAAGGTTTTCTAGGGTATCTGGTACTTGATCGTCCAGATCAACCGCAGTATCAACATAAACTTGTTTTAATTGCTCTGGGGTGAAATGTGCCAGTGCTTGCTGAACATAATCTTGGTGGCTCATATAAAAGTCCTCTTATGCCGGTTAAATACACGGCTTACAATAAACCATCAATACGGTGGTTTTTCCGTTATTTCATGCGAACAATATAGAATTAAAACATGGCATAAGTCAATAAATATGTTTTATTAACAATATACCCACCTCAATCATCATTCGACATAATGAAATAAAAGCCCTTATCATCGGTCTGGTCATGCTTCAATGTGGTTTGATCGTCTTTATGGAATACAGGCAGATTCATCCATCCTACAACCTGCTCACCATCAGCAGCGCACCATTCCAAGCTACGCTCAAGGTCTGTTTCATCCGTGTCTGCGGGAATTTGCAGATACCCGGTGCAAACACTAAGCGTTGGACCATAGGCAGTCGGGCGGGTGGTCAGGACAGCCAATAAAGCTGATTTATAGCCACTATCGAGCTGCTTCAACGGCGGTAGGAAGGCATCATTATCCAGAAAATCACAATGCGGTAGATCAACCCACTGCATGCTTTTCAGATCAAAGCATCCCGCCT